>Ga0206839_1082_pt2 | contig 21703 bp, 17 predicted proteins | sample Alteio_BWOrgCont_27_FD_152883 | JGI IMG/M metagenome (GOLD analysis project Ga0206839, IMG submission 152883) | Enriched cells from forest soil in Barre Woods Harvard Forest LTER site, Petersham, Massachusetts, United States -... | ecosystem: Environmental > Terrestrial > Soil > Temperate forest >... | reverse complement strand
TCCAGCGCTTCCTTAGAATTGCCCTTCCGCTGCGCAATAGCGCCTAATTGCAGGTACGCAGTGCCTTCGTATTCTTTTTCAGGCATGCCACTTGCCAATCCCTTTCTCAGTTGTGCTTCCGCACTGTCTAGGTCTTCTCCCAGCGTTGAGAAATTGGCCTGTAGCATATAGTACGACGACCGTATAGGTTTATACAATAAATGGGGAAACCTGATTTGTTTTAGCAGTTTCTGAGCGCCTTCCATATCCCCGGCTTCCATATAGCCCTGTATCAAAGTCATAGGCCCTACCATAAAGTATGCCACAACCATCAATATAGCCACTAAGAAAGGTATCCAGGCTATCCACCAGGTAACTTTAAAGCCACAAAGAAAACCAAGCACTATCAGGCCAATGGCTATAGGGATACGGTAGTTTACTATTATACGTCTGAAATTCATACTATAAATTGGGCTGCAAACCTACATGAAAAAGTTGATTTTGTTTTATGAATAGCTATCGGTATGTCCGGTATTGCTATTTTTGCAGTCTTGTACAATCTTCCACTAACAACTTATGACTAACGACTTACGACTATAATGGATTGGTATAAAAATTGGTTTGGCTCGCCCTTCTATAAAATACTGTATCAAAACAGGGATGAGTTTGAAGCCCAGGAATTTGTTGAAAACCTTCTGACCTACCTGCAACCTCAACCCGGATGTTCTATGCTGGACATAGCATGTGGCGAAGGTCGCTTTGCCAAACAACTCGCGGAGCATGGATATGATGTAACCGGCATTGATATTTCTATAGAAAGCATTGAAACCGCCCAGGAATTTGAAACGGATAACCTGCACTTTTTTACGCAGGATATGCGCATGCCTTTTTACATCAACTACTTTGACTATGCCTTCAACTTTTTTACCAGCTTCGGCTACTTTGCCCACGACCGCGATCACCAGCTTGCCGCAAAATCTTTTGCAGCGGCCTTGAAAAAAGATGGCATTCTCGTTATAGACTACATGAATTACGACCATGTGCTCGCTAATTTCGTAGATGCGGAAACAGTGGTACGCGACAACTTTACTTTTCACATCAACCGGAAACTGGAACGAAACCACGTTATTAAGAATATTACCTTCACCGATAGAAACAACAAACAGTGGCACTATTCTGAAAGCGTGGCTGCATTTACGCTCTCTGACTTTATTAAAATGTTCAGGCAGGCGGAGATGTCGCTTGTAAGCACTTTTGGAGATTACAATTTAGGAAGCTATCACCCGGTCGATTCGCCACGGCTCATTATGGTGTTCAAAAAGAAATAACACATTACTCAGCAACCATGCTTGAAAATATACTACAGTCATTAGTTCGCTTAGACCACATGGCATGGTATTACCTCAACGTGCAGTGGCACAACCCTTTCCTCGATAATATTATTCCTTTCTTCCGCAATCCCTGGTTTTGGGCGCCCCTGTATTTGTTCCTGCTCATCTTTATGCCGTTAAAGTTTGGCGCGAAAGGTTGGTTGTGGTGCCTTGCTTTCGTTATCACCTTTGCTTTATCAGACTTTGTCTGCGCGTCGCTGTTAAAACCTTTTTTTCACAGGTTGAGGCCTTGCCATAACCCTTGGCTCAATGGCATTGTGCATATGCTCATAGACTGCGGCGGACAATATGGGTTCCCATCCAATCACGCGGCAAATCATTTCTCACTGGGCATTTTTGCTGCGATCACTACCGGCAAAATGGCCGGTTGGGTTTGGCCTGTGGCTATTTTCTGGGCATTGCTCGTAGCCTACGCGCAGGTATATGTAGGCGCACACTTCCCTTTAGATGTGGTATGCGGTGGTTTGCTGGGAATAGTTATCGCCGTCTGCACCGGCAAAATATTTAACCGGTATTGTGGCTTGGGAAACAAAGCCCCTAAAAATTAAACTTAACTTACTTCGACTTTAAAAATCTATCGAGGTCGTCCCGGTAATTCTGATAAGTGAGCTTGTTTTCCAGGTTGCCGAATACGTTCTTATCCACTATATAGGGGTATGCCCATTCGGCGAAATCAACCTTACTGCTTTCAAAACTAAACCAGTCCATCATCTTTCCCACCTGGTCTGTAGTGAATGTCTCGCCCGAAAGGCCGTCTTTCATTACTTTCATCCGCTCAGAATCCGTGGCTTTGGCTATCACATTGCTCTTCAGGTTATCTATTTTGGTATCATTTAGCGTTGCGGCAGCCACAGGCGCAGCGGGAGCATTATTATATTGATTGTTTTGGCCATTATTTTGATACTCGTTATTTTGGCCATTGTCATAATTATTGTTCCGTTGGCCCCTCATTTTTTGCTCCTGGGCTACATTGGGATGGTCATTGAGATACTTATTTATATCCTGCTCTTCTACCTGCACACCCTGGCTGCTGGCGTCATACTGCAAAATGGAGATCATCCCCTCATGCGTCTTCACTTTTCCTTCATAGATCACATCCTGGTACCCCCTGCCCCTCCGGCCCTCGGTCACAGCAAATATTTTCAGCACATGGCGCCCTTCCGGCAGATCACCCACTGTTATCGATGTACCTGTTTTGCTAAAATAGCGCCCGTCCACCGATATGTTAATGGGTGTATTATCCACCATGTTTACCTTGAGCATGGTTTGGGCGTCTGATATAAAACCAGCGCCTAAAAGCAATATAACAATCGCGGATCTTTTCATAAAACAATGGAAACCTTTACTAACAAATATACTTTACTTGCAGGAAATAAGATTCATTTATCAGCCCTAAGTTTAAAATATTTATCCGGAATAAAATTATTTAACATGGCACTAACAATGAGCAAAGTATCCCTGCTGATACTGCTGCATTCAGCGATTCTGCCCCACCCTTTCGGGGAATAGTTATCTTTTGCGTAGCGGCCCGTAGTACTTCCCCCGATATTCCTTTTGATTCATTTCCTATCATCAATATCCCGGCTTCTAACCTGTGCATGTTATATACGCTGTCACCATCTAGGGTAGCCGCAAGTATAGGCAGATGGCTGGCAGACAGAAAGGCCGGGAGATCAGTTTCAAAAATGTTTACTCTTAAATGGCTGCCCATAGCACTTTGCACCACTTTTGGGTTATAGGCATCCACGCATCCGGGAGAGCACAATATGTGCCTGATGCCAAACCAATCTGCTATCCTGATGATGGCACCCATATTACCCGGGTCTTGCAGGTTGTCAAGGGCAATGTACCATTCATTTGATCGAGGTACAGGGCCGGTTTCCGGTATAGGCAGCACCAGCATCACCTCACCGGCAGTTTGTAACCCCGTCAATGATTCAAGTACATCTTCTTTTACCAGGCATACCTCCACGGTGGCATGCTTTTGCAGTAGCTCCGCGTGTCGCTGTGCCCATACATCAGTGGCAACGATCATATTCACATGGCTACCTGACGACAACCATTCCACGGCTATTTTGCCACCTTCTGCTACGAAGGCTTTATACTCCCTGCGGAATTTATGGTGGGTTAACGACCGAATATATTTAATTTGCGCCCTGGAAAGCATACTGTGCAAAACTATATTAATTGCACCAACCTGTTCATGCGCGCAAAAATTTTTAAGCACAATGTATTAGTTATCTATGCGGCCTTTCTCGCAGGTATGCTTCTTTCCGCAGGTTGTAAAAGCACGCAAAACCTGGGTAAAGGTCAATACCTGGTGCGGAAAAACAGGATTGTCATATCATCTGATCATAAAATTTCTGACCGTGCCGAACTGAAGGATAACCTATCGAAACAGATCATTCTAAAGCCCAACAGTAACGCCCTTGATATCCCTCCTTTCTGGGTTCCTTATAAGTTATGGAGATACAACAGACGCTATGCTGAACTGCACAACAAGCCCGACTCCTCCCTGCCAAAGTCTGTGGAAAGGCCGGTGATCATAGATTCCGCACTCATGATAAAAACTATCCAAAACATGAAAGCGTTTCTTTTCAACCAGGGTTATTACTATGCAAAAGTGAGAGATACCTTTATCGTAAAACACAAAAAAGCCTATGTCACTTACAAGATCACAATGGGTAAAAATTACAAGATAAATAAAGTGCTTTATTTTATTGATGACTCTGCTATAGCCAATATAGTGATGGCCGACACGGATGACACAAGGCTGCAGCGGGGAAGAGAATTTTCATACGGCCTTGTTGCCGACGAAAGAAGCCGCCTCACTGCTATGATCAGGAACAAAGGCTACTTTAAGTTCACGCAGGACAATATATCTTTCATACAGGATACAGGGGATAAGGCCGCGCTAAAAAACGTGGAAAGCCCTATTGAAGGCGCCGTGAATTTTATCTCGTCCTCAAAAACACAAAAAAGATCAACATTAGACCTGGAGGTATACATCCGCCTTGCCGAAGATACCAATGCGTTCAAAAAGTACACCACAAATGCAGTGCATGTTTTTCCCGATTACAAATCGTTTAAAGACCTTCTCGACACTTCGTTGATAGAAAAGCAGGTCGACAGCATGGAATTCTTTTATCATCACTATTATTTGCATCCGGGCGTTTTATACCAGCACATATACATGGGGCCGAATGAGCTTTATTCGCAGCTGGATTATGACAAAACGCAGGCTAAGCTTACCGAACTGGGCATTTTCCAGTATGTGCGGGTACTGCCCGCTGAAGACCGCAACAAGCCTGGCTTTCTTGATTATAATATCCTGCTTTCGCCGGCAAAGAGATTTGATTTTTCTACGGTATATGAGTTATCCAACGGATCGGATTATTCGCTGGGGCACCAGCTTGGCATTAGCATCCGCGACAAAAATTTCCTGAAAGGCGGCAACCTTCTTTCCATAGGCGTAAGCGGCGGTGTGGAGTTTGCTTACAATAACGATGCGGGCAATAACTTCTTTAACAATTTCGGGCTGCTCACCGTGTATTACGGCTTTAACCCAAGCATAGATTTTCCCAAATTCCTTGCCCCTATTGCCTCTTCGCTGTTCGACAATTCAAACCTCCCGCATACCATCATCGGCTTTGGCGATAACGCTATAGATCGCGTAAATTATTTTAAGCTGGTAACCAAAAGTTTTAACTTCACCTACAACTGGCGCCAGACGCAAACGGTAACCTGGACACTGTCTCCGGTGTTTGTGAATATCATCACCGTGCCGGTGGTGACAGACTCTTTCCAGAAGGTGTTAGACAGTAACGAATACCTGCAAAACAGCTATAAGCCAAACTTCATAGAGGGGGAGAACATTACCTTCACCTACGACGACCAGGTGAGGAAACACAACCGCAACTACTCCTACCTGAAGCTGGGCATAGAAGAAGCAGGTGGGGTTTTAAGCGCAATTAACAACCTGGGAGCATCGCTGAACGACCTCTACCAAATAAATTATGCCCAGTATACCAAATTTGATTTCGATGCCAAGCACTTCTTTACCATTGACCAGACGGTACTAGCCTTCCGCTTCGATGGGGGCATAGGAATACCTTACGGCCAGTCGTCTGCCCTGCCCTATATAAAGCAGTATTTTTCCGGCGGCCCTTACAGCCTGCGCGGGTGGCGCATCCGCACGCTGGGGCCGGGAAGCTATTACGACTCCACGGTCAGCAACAACGCCACGATAGACAGGACCGGAGATATAAAGCTGGAATTCATTGGTGAGTACCGCTTCCCCATTGCGCCCATGTTTGGCGGCTCTGTGAAAATGAACGGTGCCTTCTTCTACGATGCAGGCAATATATGGCTTGCGCGCAAAGACCCCGGCTACCCGGGCGGCGAGTTTGAATGGAATACCCTGGGACAGGATATAGCCGCCGATGTAGGCGCAGGCGCCCGCTTTGACATAGCCTCATTCCTCACCCTGCGCATAGACCTGGCCATGCCTGTGAAAGAGCCCTACTACCCATACGACAACGGCTGGGTATTCAAAGAAATAGACTTTAACAACCCCACCTGGCGCTCCAATAATTTAGTGCTCAATTTGTCTATAGGCTATCCTTTTTAATGGCTCAATGACTCAATTTCTCAATGGCTCAATTAATTTTGTCCCGATTGCTATTGGGGGGAAAACGGTAGACAGGAAAACCTGCCCACAAGCATCCCTGGTTCTCCAAAATGTTTCATAAAACATAAGACTCAGATGTTCGGCGTATCCCTTGTTTTTTATAAATTATTTTTACAATATCACCCGAAAAACATCACAACACATATAAACGCTTTATAAGCGTTAGATTTTAAATAAATAATTGACAATCAATAATTTGCATTTTTTTTCCTTTGAAAACCTTCATGTTTTCAAAGACCCCTCCACGCCACATTTTACGACTTTTCATCCGATGGCAGCACAGGCTGGCTTCTCAACCTGAGTACCCGCAGGCCTATCAACAACCTACTAAATGAAAGCTCCGCCACCTGTCCCTCTCCTTGGATGTGTGGGAAATGTTCCAATGAGGGGAAGTCCCTTTTCCGCCGTTGTCGGTCTTATTTTCTGACCGACAACCTCGCGCCAGGCAAGTAATGCAGATGTCTTGGGCAAGGCGCCATTGTTCGTAATTTTCCTAAAATCTTCAAAATCCCTGTCTGCCGACAGGCAGGCTAAAAATATTAGTCAAGGGAATAAAAATAAATTTTATTGTTCAAATAATTATTCCTATCTTTGTTTCCTAAAACCCAAAACAAAACAGATAAAATCATAAAAACAACTCATTTTCCTGTCCCAACGCCCGCCCGACTGAATGTCGTTCGGGCGGGGTTCACCAGGCGGACTTTAGCAAGGAACAAGAAATAGGGTGTTAAGCAGCCCCGGTGATCTGATCATCGCGGCGCCACGGAGGTACGACTAAACTAACGATAAACGACAAACTAAATATAACGACTAACTCGCATCGCTGCCGTGGCCAGCTTACCCTCTATTGCTTGTAACTGAGCTAAAGGCATATATTTTCCCAAAAAACCTCATCTGCAAGCCTGCGGCGGAAAGTTTGGGTCATGCTTGTCCCGCATACATGCGGGGCCGTTTGTTATACACCTTTTAGCCGCTTATTATAAATCCTTGCGAGCAGTAACCCTCATTCCATGAGATTGCCATACCACATGCCGTCCACAAAGCCACGTCCCGGAAGCTTTCCGGAGAGTTCGCAAATGAAACCACTAATCAACCTATCAACAACCTAAAGGAAAGCCATTATGAGGTTTAGGGTTAAAGAAGCTCCTTCAGAGCCTGTCCCGATTATTGTCGGGAGGTTTGGGGTTCAACCTTATCAACTAAATTTGCACTCATGCAAATGCATGAAGTAATTACAGCAGCAGATAAAAAAGCTTTTTTGCAGCTCGCTGTTGATCTGTACAGGAACGACCAAAACTGGATACGCCCACTCGATAAGGATGTGGAAGAGGTCTTTGACCCCGAGAAGAATAAATTTTTTAAGCGCGGCGAGTGCTGCCGGTGGCTGTTGACCGACGATGAGGGTCAGTATATAGGCCGCATTGCAGCATTTGTGAACCGGCAATACAAGCAGCAGCAGCCCACGGGTGGCATAGGCTTCTTTGAGTGCATCAATGACCAGGCAAGCGCCAGCTTTATGTTCGATCATTGCAGGCGCTGGCTGCAGGAGCGCGGCATGGAGGCAATGGACGGCCCCATCAACTTCGGAGAGCGTGATAAGTGGTGGGGCCTTGTGACAGATGGCTACTACTCCCCTCTTTACTGCATGAATTATAACCCGCCCTATTATGTGCAGCTCTTTGAAGAATATGGCTTTAAGATTTACTTCAACCAGGTATGCTTCGGAATGAAGGTGAAAGAGCAGCTCGAAAGCCGCTTCTGGGAGCGCCACGACCGTGTGGCTGCAGACCCCAATTACAGCGCCCGCATGATACGGAAGAGCCACATAGAGCAGTATGCCAAAGACTTCACCTATGTGTATAACAAGGCATGGGCGGGGCATGGCGGCGGCAAGTCGCTGGAAGAAAAGCAGGTGCTGAAAATGTTCCAGGCCATGAAGCCGGTGATGGATGAGCACCTGAGCTGGTTTGTGTATTACAAAGACGAGCCGGTAGCCATCTGGATAAACCTGCCCGACCTGAACCAGTATTTTAAGCACATGAATGGCAAATTCGGCCTGCCGGAAAAACTGAAGTTCCTGTGGTTGAAAAAGTTTGGTAAATGCAGCCGCTTTGTAGGGCTGGTATTTGGTGTTATCCCCGAGTTCCAGGGCAAGGGCATAGACGCTTACATGATCATAGAAGGCGCCAAAGTGATACAGCCCATGGCAAGCTATGACGAATACGAAATGCAGTGGATAGGCGACTTTAACCCCAAAATGATCAACATCGCCGAGAACACGGGCGCCCGCCGCACCCGCATACTCACCACCTACCGCTACCTCTTTGACCGGACGATAGAATTTAAAAGGCACCCAATGATAGGTTGATTAGCTGATGTGATGATTTGATGATTAGCTAATTAGGTGAGCGGTTGAAATGTTGAAAAGATGGGAAGTTAAGAAGGGATTTTATTTGTGCTTTTTTTGCTAAAAAGAGAACAACTGTCAAATTAGCTAATAATCACATTAACTAATCACCTAATCAATTTACTTGATCTCCACTCTCTCGCCATAGTAGCGGGCCTGGGTGTTGAAAATAAGGTCGAACATCATTTTTACCCGGGCGAGTTTTTCCCGCGAGATCTCTTCCCAGAACGAATCTCCGGATGCAGCGTTAAAGGCTACTGCGGTAACATGCTTATGATTGGCGATAAATAACGCTCTTTGGTTATGGAATTGTTGTGAGATAATAGTGATACGGTCTTCGCAGAAAATGTCACGGCAGCGCAAAATGCTGTCCAGCGTGCGGAAACCTGCATTGTCCATGTATATCTTATTTTCGGGTATGCCGCGGGCCACAAGGTCGGCTTTCATCAGGGCGGGCTCATTATAAAAAGCACTGCTGTTGTCACCACTGACGATAATGAAATCTATCTTGCCGGCCATATACAATGCCACAGTAGCGTCAATACGGTTTTGGTAATAAGGGTTGATGATGTGCCGGCCTTTGTCCTGGTACTTTGCGGTGCCCAGCAACAGGCCTACTTTATTTTTGGGAATAGCGTTTACATCAGAATACATTTGCCCCGCGGTGGTGGTATTCACTACGTAATTGACGCCCCCGATAACGGCAACAGGAAGCAGAATAAAAATGATGATAGTATTGCGCCAAAAGCGTTTAGACATAATAACTGTGCAAAGTAATGCTAATATAGTTATTTCCATATTAACGGTCATTGTCATTTGGAAACAACAATGATTTTAAAAAGGCTGGGCTTTATGATTTTACCAACCAAACTCCTATCTTTGCACCCTCAAATTTTAACAATTAAAATAAATAAATGGCCTCATTATTCTACTTAGTACCGGTATTTGGTATACTGGCATTGTTGTACACTTTTGTTAAGAGTTCCTGGGTTGTAAAGCAGGATGCGGGCACTGACCGCATGAAAGAGATCGCAAAGTATATTGCCGAAGGTGCAATGGCTTTCCTGAAAGCAGAATATAAAGTACTTGCCTATTATGTTGTTGTAGCCGCGTTGTTATTGGCTTTTATGGGCTATAGTAATCCACAGTCCAGTTGGATGATCGCAATTGCATTTGTGGTAGGCGCGTTCTTCAGCGTATTGGCAGGCTATATAGGAATGCGCATAGCTACCAAAGCCAATGTGCGTACTGCTCATGCAGCGCGCACCAGCCTTAGCAAAGCGCTTGCCGTGTCGTTTGGCGGCGGCTCTGTAATGGGGCTTGGCGTTGCCGGGCTGGCAGTATTAGGATTAGGCAGTGTTTTTATCATATTGCTGAATGTTTTTGCTCCAGGAGCTATGGCCAATGACGAGACTGTGCGAAAAGCCATAGAAGTGCTGACAGGTTTCTCCCTTGGGGCTGAAAGCATCGCATTGTTTGCCCGTGTGGGCGGTGGCATCTATACCAAGGCTGCCGACGTAGGTGCAGACCTTGTGGGTAAAGTAGAGGCCGGCATACCGGAAGACGATCCCCGCAACCCCGCTACTATCGCTGATAACGTAGGCGATAACGTAGGCGACGTAGCCGGCATGGGTGCAGACCTTTTTGGCTCTTATGTTGCCACAGTGCTTGCTACAATGGTACTTGGCCAGGAAACACAATCTGTTGACGCCTACCATGGTTTTGCGCCTATATTATTACCCATGCTTATTGCGGGAATGGGAATTGTATTCTCTATAATAGCTACCTTCTTTGTAAGGATATCAGACAGCGTGGGTGTAAGCGCCAGTGCGGTGCAGAAAGCACTCAATATGGGTAACTGGGGTTCTATTATACTTAGCGGCATCGCAGCTTATTTCCTCGTTAACTACTTACTGCCAGACACAATGGTGCTGCGTGGTAATACCTTTACAAAGGGCGGTGTTTTCGGGGCGATTGTTGTTGGGCTTGCAGTGGGCACGTTAATGAGCATGATCACGGAATACTATACTGCTATGGGCAAGCGCCCGGTGCTGAGTATAGTGCGCCAGTCGTCTACCGGCCATGCTACCAATATCATTGGCGGCCTTGCTGTGGGCATGGAATCCACATTTTTACCTATACTTGTTTTGGCGGGTGGTATATGGGGATCTTTCCTCTGTGCAGGACTGTATGGCGTGGCTATAGCTGCTGCGGGCATGATGGCGACTACTGCTATGCAACTTGCCATAGATGCATTCGGACCGATAGCTGATAATGCAGGCGGTATTGCTGAAATGAGCGAACTTCCCAAGGATGTGCGTGAAAAAACAGATACACTGGATGCAGTAGGTAATACTACCGCCGCTACCGGCAAAGGGTTTGCGATAGCTTCAGCCGCTCTTACTGCGCTGGCACTGTTTGCTGCATTCGTTGGCGTTGCGGGCATTACAGGCATAGACATTTATAAAGCACCGGTGTTGGCCTGCCTGTTCGTAGGTGGCATGATACCGTTTATCTTCTCATCACTGGCTATACGCGCCGTTGGTGAGGCGGCGATGGCGATGGTAGAAGAGGTGCGCCGTCAGTTCCGTACCATTCCCGGCATTATGGAGGGTACAGGCAAGCCGGAATACGATAAATGCGTAGCTATATCCACTAAAGCTTCTATCCGGAAAATGGTAGCTCCCGGTGCTATCGCCATTATATCTCCATTAGTGATCGGCTTTATGCCCGGCTTAGGCGCAGAAGCATTAGGTGGCTTCCTGGCGGGAGCTACCGTGAGCGGCGTGCTGATGGGTATGTTCCAGAACAATGCCGGTGGCGCATGGGACAATGCTAAGAAATCGTTTGAAAAAGGCGTGGAGATAAACGGTGAGATCTACTACAAAAAGTCTGAGCCGCACAAAGCATCCATAACAGGCGATACCGTAGGCGATCCGTTTAAGGATACTTCCGGGCCGTCGATGAACATTCTTATCAAGCTGATGTCTATCGTGGCGCTGGTAATAGCTCCTACCCTTGCGACTATTCATGGCAAGAACACAGCAACTAGTAAAGTTCCTGTGAAAACGGAAGCAACGATTACCCTGAACAAGTAAACCGGAAAAGCTTTATTTAGATCAGATATGGCTGTTAATGACCTGCCTTTTGTATATCTCATACAGTGACAGGGGCACTATCTGGATAACTTCTTTTCTACGTTTGTCGTCGAAGAAAAATTCACGCGAAAAGGAATAGATAAACACGTTCTCTATGGCATTTTTTATGGTAATATTACCATTATGATATAGCTGCTCCGCGAGCGAAAGGCATTTTTTTGCCGCGGCAAGGTTATGCTTCACTACCTGGGATGCGGTATAATTGAATAGCTGCCGCATCACATCGTATGCGTTCCGGCATTTTGTTTTCTCAAACTCACCCGATAGCTCAGGCAATGCTTTTTCCACTAAACCCGGTAACTCTTGCTGATCAATCATTTTTTTGTTTTTGTATAAACTAAGACACAAAAAATAAAGCCAAAGATCAATAACAATAAAAGCGTTACAATAATTATACCATTACAAAACTATAAAATAAAAACTATTATTTCATTTTATCCAGTGCCAGCCGCCACACCTCATGCTCTTTTATATCAGCCTGCGCATTTATCTTTTCTGCTTTTTCTATAATTTCCTGTAGTTCTGCATTATCCTTCAGGCCTTTAGCATTGGTCATCACATTGAGGTAGGCGGCCTTCACAGCAGTGTGGGCACACAGGGCGCCAACGCCTGCGTCGCTTGCACAATTCGGATTACCCTTTTCCACCATTGCCCTGGAAAGGTCAAATGATTTGTAAGCCAACTCCATCGTGCGGAAAGGTACTTTGATGGCATAGACGGTAGCCGCGTCAATGGCGGCTTTGCGGGCAGCCTTCTCCGTATCCGTACTCTTGGGCAGGCCATAAGCGGCAAGGATGTGGTTGTAGGCATTGGTATCTTCGTCCACCAGGTGCAGTAGTTCTTTCATTAGTTCCTGCCCCTGTTCGGCATAATCGGAGAACTCCTGCCAGCGATCGTCCCAGCCCTTCTTGTTGGCGGAGAGATTGGCGACCATTGTACCGAGCGCAGCGCCCAGCACGCCGCAATAAGCTGCAACGGAGCCGCCGCCCGGAGCGGGCGTTTCACCCGCTGTCTGCTGTGCAAAACGGTCGAGTGACAAGTCCACTAGCTTTTTTACGTTGGTATCGCGCAGGCGGTATTCAATTATTTTCTTCTGCGGGTCAAAAGGCGACAGTTCATCCAGCCCCAGCGATTTAACAGCTATGCGCACTAACTCTGCCTCTCCTATCCCCAAGCTTCTTTGCTGCTTGCGCAAAAAATACTTTCCGGCTTCCAGCATAGCTTCGAGTGGAACGAGACCCACGAGTTCACTGCCCGTTACCAGCATGCCCCTTGCCGCGGCGCGCTCACATGCTTTGTCAAACAACACGTGTAGCGGCGTAACGTACATGTTGGTTAGGTTCACCGATATTTGAGCGATGCCATACTCCTCAATAAACCACCCTATTGCTTTCACGGATTTAAGTATTCCCGGCTCCCATACGGGCTCTCCTGCAGCATCCTTCACCACCTTGCCATTATCATCTTTTTTCTGCCTGCCTTTCTCCCGTATATCAAAAGCAACGGCATTCGCCCTGCGCGTAGATGTAGTATTGAGATTTATATTGTAGGCAATGAGGAAATCGCGCACACCTATTACCGTGGCGCCGCTACGCTCGTTGAAAACCGGACGGCCATGATCCGGCAGCCACTCCGGTCTTAAAATTTTGGCGGCAAAGCCTTCATATTCTCCGCTCCTTATATCTGCCAGGTTTTTCCTGTGTGCCGCCGATGCGGCATATTCGTAATGGTAAACAGGAATATACAGTTCCTCCCCTACTCTCTTTCCTAATTGCTGCGCAAATACAACCGTTTCTTCGATCGTTATGCCAGAGATTGGGATCAGGGGGCACACATCAGTTGCGCCCATGCGCGGGTGCTCGCCCTTGTGGGTACGCATATCTATCAGCTCTCCTGCTTTTTTAATAGCCTGGAATGCAGCCTCAATAACAGCATGGGGATTCCCTACAAAAGTGACCACAGTGCGGTTAGTGGCCTTACCCGGGTCTACATCCAGCAGCCTCACCCCTTCTACCCGTTCTATCTCATCCGTTATCTGCCTGATAATATCCATATTGCGCCCCTCGCTGAAATTGGGCACACACTCTATAATGGCGTCTTTAAAGTCTTTCATGCTTTCTTAATTGAGGTTGTAAAAGTAACAGATATGACCGTTTGATTTCTTATTTTTGGTAAAAATTCCGGGCTATGCAATTCGCCGACCTTGATTTACAGAAAGTATATTCTTATGCCGATTATTTCAAATGGCAGTTTGAAGAACGTGTGGAGCTGATAAAGGGAAAGATATTTATAATGAGCCCTGCACCGAATCCTTATCACCAGGAATTGACAGGCGACATACATGCTTTGTTGCACAATTTCCTTCGTAAAAAACCATGCAAAGTTTATACGGCTCCCTTCGACGTCCGTCTGCCTAAGACATCGAAAGAAGACAAACAGATATTCACCGTACTACAGCCTGATATATGCGTCATTTGTGACCTTTCAAAAATTGATGGCCGTGGCTGCGTCGGCGCGCCGGATATAATAGTTGAAATATTAAGCCCCGGCAACAGCGAAAAAGAATTAAAGGAAAAGAAGAACGTTTATGAAGAAGCGGGTGTGAAAGAATACTGGGTTGTAAGCCCATGGTACCAGAACTTTCTTGTATATACTCTTGAGGGCGACAAGTTCTTGCCTCCGTTTGTAAAAGTCCCGGGCGATATTATAACCTCTACTGTCCTACCTGAATTTTCAATAGACCTTACAGAACTATTTGAAGATTCAGAGCAGGAAAATGGTTAATAAGCGACTTCAATAACACTTTATCTATGGCTGGGTTTGCTTTTTCGCCCATTCGGCCATTTTCTCATGCAGTATATTCAGTGGCACACAGCCATCTCTGAGTACCTCATCGTGAAAGGAAGCAATATTGAACTTCGGCCCAAGTTGCTGCTCATATTGCCTGCGTTCGGCACTGATAGACATTTGCCCTATTTTGTACGACAATGCCTGCCCGGGTATAGCCATATAGCGCTCTATCTCCGCAGTAGCATCGCGCTCAGTGATCTGCTCGTGCGCCACCATGTACTTAATGGCTTCTTCACGGGTCATACCTTTGTAGTGAATACCTACGTCCACCACCAGTCTCACCGCGCGCAGTATACCGTCTGTAAGATGCCCGAAATATTGGTAAGGGTCGTTATAAACACCCAGCTCTTTACCCAGCGTTTCGCAATAATGCGCCCAGCCTTCGCCATAGGCGTTGTACCACAGGAAGCGCCTGAACTTGGGTAGCGATTTGTTTTCCTGCTGCAATGATATTTGGTAATGATGACCGGGAATAGCCTCGTGCAGGAACAGCGTGGTCATGCCGACACAATTAAACTTTGTAGCATCGAGGATGGGCACATAGAATATGCCGGGACGCGTGCCATCTTCTGATCCCTGATTGTATTCAGCGCTTGCCGATGCCGCCCTGAAGGCTTCCGTTTGCCTTATGGTGAACTGTGTTTTCGGCGTATCGTTAAAGAGCTTTTTTAGCTGCGGGTCCTCGGCTTTCTTTATGCCCCAGAAGCTGTCTATCACCTGCTTTGGCATTGTAAACGGACAAAATCTTTTATCAGTGTTCAGGTATTTGAAGAATGCCTGGAGGTCGCCCTTGAAGCCTACCTGGTCTTTTACTTTGTTCATCTCCGCTTCAAATCTCGCCACTTCGTGTAGACCAAGGTTGTATATACTATCAGGAGAAAGATCAGTAGTGGTGTAGTAACGTATCCAATAGCGGTAAAATGCGTCGCCGCCGGGAATGCCTTTCAGGCCGCTGGTAGCACGGGCTTTCGAGAGGTATTCTTTTTCAAAGAAATCATAGAGCTTCGTGTAAGCGGGATTTACAATGCTGTCAATGGCTTTTGTGAATGCCGCTACGAGCCGTTGCTTGTTCTCAGCCGAGAAACTATCTGGCATGTTTTTTATTGGCCCCCAGAAAATGCTTGCAGTGTCTGTCTTTGCAACCACATCTTTTAACTGTGGTAAGACCTTCACCACGAGCGACTTCGGCAGCACCCAACCTGCTGCAATACCTTTTCGCATATCGGCAATTGCGGTATCCGCCCACGCCGGGAATACAGATAGCCTTTTCAGCCAGTCGTCATAATCCTTCACGGTCTTAAAAGGCTGGTTGCCACTGCCGGAGCCTAACTCAGGCAGGTCTATTGTAAACGACCAGAACTGATTTATGGGCAGATAGTGCGATGGATACTTAAGCCCTTCAATACCCATTTCCATTTCATATTTGAACAAGCGGTAGCTCATCAGGTCGTTCCTGTCAAGGCCGGCACTGTCTATTTTGCTTAACTCATCGAGGTATTTTTTATAAAACCTGCCGAGGCTATCGCGAAAATTTTCTGCGATGGTAATGGTAAGCTTGTCGTTATAACGGTTATCACCATTAGCGGTAGCATCCAGCGGGAAGAGTTGCATCCGTTCTTCCCAATAGTTATTGAGTATTGCCGATAATTGTGTACCGCTGCTCTCATTCTTAGTCTGTGGCGCCTGATTCTTGCAGGAGAAGAAGATAACCGGCAACGCCATTAATATCAATAGATGTTTCATCACTTATGTTTGTGTAAAAAAGCAATTTCTGGCAATATTTTTAAACCCAGCCAGGGGTAAAACTTACTTCTCCTTCCCCACATTCTTTGTCAGCGTCCTGAATACATCTTCCAGGGTCTCTGTTTGTGCCTGCAGTGAGCTGATATTAATATTGTGGTTTAGCGCCCATTGCATTACTTCTCTTCTTAGGGCTTCGGGATTTTTGGTCACCAGGCGCCATTTATTACTACCCATACTCTCATGCGATTGCAGGTTTTTCAATTCGGCAAATTGTTTTTCGTTTATCGCGGTTTCAAAGGCCACTATCAGTACATCGCGTTTTGTATTGGCTTGCTGCAGGCGTTCTATCGAGTCATCCGCCACTATTTTACCGTTATTGATAATAATAACGCGGCTGCACATCGCCTGCACTTCCTGCATGATGTGGGTGGAGAGTAGTACTGTTTTCTGTCCGCCCAGGTTTTTTATCAGGTCACGGATCTCCACGATCTGGTTGGGGTCCAGGCCGCTTGTGGGCTCATCGAGTATCAGCACTTCAGGGTTGTGCAGCATGGCCTGCGCCAGCCCTACACGTTGCTTATAGCCTTTAGACAATTCACCTATCTTTTTATGAGATTCTTTAGCCAGGCCTGTAAGTGCTATCATTTCCTCTACCCGTTTCTTACTGTTTTTACCGAGTTTGTGTATGCCTGCTGAGAACCCAAGGTACTCTCTTACATACATCTCGTGGTAAAGCGGGTTGGCCTCCGGCAAATAACCCACGCGCCGGCGCACCTCCATGGGTTTATCTATTACGTCATAGCCGCACACAACCGCGTTGCCGGACGTCTGTGGCAAGTAAGTGGTTATGATCTTCATCGTCGTTGATTTCCCGGCTCCATTAGGCCCCAGGAACCCCACTATTTCGCCTTTCTTTATCTCAAACGATACATCGTCCACCGCTTTTTGCGTGTCATATATCTTAGTCAGCCCGGCTACTTGTATAGACATAAGTTTGTTTTGGAAACCCCAGGGGATGAACCCTAATTTAAGTAAGGTAAAAGTATAAAGTTGTGTACATTATTGTACACCATTGCCCTTAATGAAATGATAAAATTAGAGCTTAGTACCCTTGAAATAGCAATTTTGGATGGTCGTGTCATCTCCCCCTGACTCATGCTGAACTTTCCAACTGTAGGTATTGATAGTAAGATTAGTATTACCCTGGAGCGTTATGGTATATCTCTGAATATAATCAGCAGAACTGTCAGTAGCCACTATGATGGAATAAATGGCATCGTTATCGCTTATATACCCGGTAATGTATTGTATCGTACGATTGGTGTTAATGGCTACATTCACAAAATCTACATTACCGGCTTGTGTGATCTGTACAGAATCGATTTCTGCAGTGCCGGGAACGGGGGAGCCATTATCATCGCATGTGTTTAAGCCAACGTAAGTGCCTATAAAATAAGAACTGGATTGTATGGCGCATTGCGGGCCTTCAAAGCCTACCGGGCAGGTACAGGTGCCCGACTGGTTGCAGGCGCCACCGTTAAAGCAAGTTACATTATCGCAAACATTACGCTCGCACGAGCTATGAAGCACAATAGTAACCGCTGAAATAAAAATTAGTAAAGTAAAGATTCCAATTCTCCAAAACTTCATGCATGCAGATTTGCGTATAAAAATACGGTAAAAAAATCTAAAAGATGCAATATATCACTACTTTTTTCAGAAAATGCCTTACATCGTAAACTTTTTGCGCCTGATCTTTTAACCGGCAATTTATAACTATTGCCGGCAGCATCACTCAAAAGCATTCCAGCCCTGTGCCGTAAGCTTATGTTTATTGCCACCACGCGTTACCAGGTGTGCTCCTTCTTCCTTGCGGGTTATATAGCCTATAACACTTATGTCGTTATTCTTAACCACCTTTTCATAATCTTCCTGCCTGATAGTGAAGAGCAATTCATAATCCTCCCCCCCACTCAGGGCGCAGGAAGTTGGGGCCACATTGAGCTGAATGGCCATTTCCTTAGCGTCATCATGTACCGGTATCTTATCTTCATAAACCACGCAGCCTACTTCGCTGCCTGTGCATATGTGCAGCAATTCTGAACTAAGGCCGTCGCTTATGTCTATCATGGCTGTAGGCATAATGCCTGCTTCCTGCAGCCAGTCCACAATATCAGCTCGCGGCTCTGGCTTAAGTATTCTGCCTACTATATACTTGCGGCTTTCGAGATCGGGCTGCACTTGCGGGTTTTCGAGGAATATTTTTTTCTCCCGTTCCAGTAGTTGCAGGCCCAGGTATGCGGCGCCGAGGTCGCCCGATACGCAGATAAGGTCATTTACTTTAGCGCCGTTGCGGGTCACATATTTATCAGGGGCCACCTCGCCAATTGCTGTGACACTGATGATGAAGCCCTTGCGCGAGCTATTTGTATCGCCGCCTATGAGATCCACGTCATATGCCTCACAGGCCGCATAGACGCCCTCATAAAATTCTTCCAGCGCCTCTACACTGAACTTATTGCTTACGCCCAGTGCCATCACTATGTGCGTAGGAGTGGCCATCATGGCATATATATCGCTCAGGTTCACTACGACGGCTTTATAGCCCAGGTGTTTGAGCGGCGTGTACATGAGGTCGAAGTGAATGCCCTCTAAAAGCATATCGCTGCTCACCACACACTGCCTGCCAAACTGGTCTATCACGGCGGCGTCATCGCCAATACCCAATATCGTGCCTGCCCTGCGTATCTCATTGTTTTTAGTAAGATGCCCGATAAGGCCAAATTCGCCGAGCGATGCGATCTCCGTTCTGTTTAAATCTTCCATAGGAGTACAAAGGTAATAAGCGAAGCATTGGAATTTGGAATTTGTGATCAGGGCTTGCAGAGAAATAATGACAGACAAGAAAAAGATTTTGTGGAAAAAAGTATATCCTTATCTTTGCGCTCCCAAACAGGTGTATAGTATTTTTTTAGTTCTTATTTTATGATCTCGTAGCTCAGTTGGTAGAGCATTACACTTTTAATGTAGGGGTCTTGGGTTCGAGTCCCAACGGGATCACAGAAATTATAACTCACTGTAAATCAATAATTTACAGTGAGCTTTTTTATGTAAAAATGTGTAAGAATAAGTAAAAACAGATGCAGTTTCATATTTTTAATCGACCAAAAATCGACCAAAAAATAAACCATCTCAATTTTTGCGCATTTCACTTAGCCCAACATTACAAAATGTCCAGTTACGAAACTATTAGCCTTTTTCACGTAAACATATCGCTAACGCCCAAACATAGTCGCCATCGTGTGATATAGAAAGACTGAGCACGACTGAATGGTTCAGTTTCTTAACAGTGACGGTTGGCTTGCCCTGCGGCTTGGACCGGTGTATTTCTATATCACGCCACCATAACCTGACTCTATCATCTACTTGTTTTATGGCTTTGTATACCGCTTCCTTTGCTGCCCACGTGGACGCATAGCGCAAGATATTATCTGCAAATTGCTCACAATATGCAACCTCGTTCTGTGTATATCCCCGGCGAATGAAGTAAGGCGTACAGGATTTAATGAAGGTGGGCAAATGCACTAGGTCGTTGCCAACAACTACAGAATGATTTTCCGTTAGAAATTCCAACTCTTCCGTTATTTGTATAGGTACTACTGTTTCCATAACATAGTTTTTTTGTTTTACGCATTAACCGGTTCATCCATCGTTACGCCCATAATATTAAACCCGCCATCCACGTAGTGAATATTACCTGTTACTTTTTGCGAAAGCGGCGAGAAGTAATACATGGCCGCATCAGCCACATCTTCAGCCTTAATATTACCAAGCGGTGCAGTATGTTTTCCTATCTTTCTTAATTGCCTTACTCCTTTTATGCCACCTGCCGAAGTTGTCATCACGAGCCCCGCAGATATAGCATTGACCCGTATGCCGCTTACACCAAAATACTGCGCCAGGTATATCATTATGTTTTCAAGCGCGGCTTTATTTATGCTCATACCGGCATAGCCGGGAAACACACGCTGCGATGCATTGTACGAGAGCGTAAGTATAGACGCGGCCGGTGCCAGATGCGGCTCCGTTACCCTGCATATGCGCAGCAATGAATAAGCGCTGATATTGAATGAGTCCACCAGGTCATCAAATGGTATATCAATATACCGTGGTGGCTCTTCCTGCGATCCGGGCATTGTGGAGCACATTACTTTGTGATTGCCAAATGCAACACCGTGAAGTATATGATCTATCTTGCCATGTTGCACAACCGCTCTTTGCACAAAGTCCTGTATTTGTTGCTCACTGCGCACGTCCACACTTGCTGTAAGCACATCGCCCATATCGTTGGCCAGCAGCAATGCTTTTACTTCCGCCTCAGTATCCGGAACATAACTGATAGCAACATTGCAGCCGGAATCGAATAATTTTTTTGCCACGTGCCATGCAATAGAGCTATCGTTCCGCACGCCAAAAATCAGCGCAGTTTTTCCTTTATTATTCATATTGTAAGCCCCTTTAGGGGTTTGGGGTTGATATTGATATAGCACTATTAGTGCTGCCGAAACCATAATTAAGACACACGATCCTGTTAATCTCTTTTGATACCGTTTGCTGCGGCAGCAAATGCCGGAACGCCGCTATAGGCTCTTTTGTGCCTAACCAGTCACTTTCCTGTTGGAAGGCTTCGGGTTGTTCATTCAGTTTGTCTGAGTTCAGGCAGGGTGTGCATTTCTGGTGCTGCAGCATCAATATAGCGGCCACAAGCTCCACTGCGCCCGCGGCACCCAGCATGTGCCCAAACTGCGATTTGGGCGCCGAGATATGATACCCCTCCGTGCCAAGATAATTCACTACGCTGAACAGTTCTATCGCATCGCCCAGGGGCGTGGAAGTGCCATGCACCTTTACCACGTCAGGAAAAAACCTTTCCTTGTCATTGCCCGTTAATCCGTTCCAAAGCCTTTGCTGCCCCTCGAAAGAAGGAGCAAACATATCGCCGCTGCCATCTGAGTTATTAAAGTAACTGTCTATTACCGCCAGTATATTAGCCCCTCTCGCCTTTGCCATGTCATACGCTTCCAGTGCAACTATACCTGCGCCGAACGAGCATACAAAGCCATTACGCTCCATATCAAATGGCCGCGACGATCGCTCCGGCGCAAAGCCCCGGCTCAGTACCTGCATGGCGTCGAACCCAATAAAGGATTCCATAGACGTACCCTCGATGCCGCCCGCTATTACCCTGTCCTGCAGGCCGAACGAAATGAGACGGTATGCATAACCTATATTGCCAAGGCCTGTTGCGCACGCGGAACCAATGCACTCACACACACCCTTGCTTTGTATGAGGCAGGAAACATTAGCGGCGTCGCGATACACCATTACCCTGTCCACATTATGAGGGCCCAGGAAGCGTGTTTTCTTATCCAGCTCAAAGAAGTTGTGCCACGATTTTCTTGACACTTCGTTACCGCCTGCACCG
>Ga0206839_1090_pt1 | contig 21704 bp, 15 predicted proteins | sample Alteio_BWOrgCont_27_FD_152883 | JGI IMG/M metagenome (GOLD analysis project Ga0206839, IMG submission 152883) | Enriched cells from forest soil in Barre Woods Harvard Forest LTER site, Petersham, Massachusetts, United States -... | ecosystem: Environmental > Terrestrial > Soil > Temperate forest >... | reverse complement strand
GGGGGTGATCCAGCAGCTGGAGGTGAACCAGGTGTTGTTGCTATGAGAGACAACGTAAATAAAATGTTATTGTTTGCATCTTTTCCATTAATTTTATAATAGTAAGTATTGCCTTGAGTAACGGTATAATCTGTAAAAGCTGCACTGCTATTTACTTTAGTTAAGAATTTTAATGATCCGCTATCCGGCTTGGAACCTCTTTCAACAGTATATTCCGTGGCCTTAGTATGGGGAGTCTTCCAAGATATTCTCACCTTATATTTATTTGCCCCATCTTTACCTACCTCGATGGTTGCTTTTGGCGTTATCTCTACATCTGATGCCGGAGTAACTGATACTGTTATCGAATTACCTGAAATATTATTTAATCGCTTCATGCTGGCAACAAGATCCAATAAAACTTTCTCATTATGGGCATTCCCATTATTCAAAGAAGGTAGTTGATTACCAGGGTGGGCGTAGTAACTCGCGTACGATTGATCATTTACCCTTGCTATAATACCATTTTGATATTGAATTTCTGCTTTTATCTCTGCAAGTTTAAGAGAACTTGCTGCTTGCTGACCTATTGCGCCTGTTTCTGGCAAGGTCTTCTGTGCAACGGTAAGTTCATTTTTCACTCCACTCAAAACACGGAGCGTGTCAGGATCATTGCTGCTTTGACTGTCGATCACTTGTTGCAGAACACTAACTACTTGCGCCTTACTCATATCAGGTTTAATTTCAACATTTGAAGATGCCGCATGTCCTGAAGATTGACCGAAGGCAACAGCAGCAACGACCGAAAGACCTACGGTCGTAGCTATTTTTTGTAAATTTGAAGAAAAACCAAACATCGACTGATCTGCCATTTTTTTACGGGTAAAAGCGGCAGAAAATAGAACAATACGTGCTCTCGCCAAATTTACCTTTGACAACAATCTTGCATAAAAAGGATCTTTTGCTTCTTCAGTATAGAGGGCTTCTGTTCCGCTAACACCTGTGCCTTGAACGCCAAAAGATGCTGCTAATCTCATCAATATACCCCCGGACGCGTACTTGTGAGGCACTGTTTGCTGCGTCATGGGATCATAATCTTCCTTAATATAGTTATAGACGCATTTCTTATACGCTTTCAAATATTGCTGGTATATTTCTTCTTTGGCATTCCTGTCAGCTATGTCAACGCCATTCACTTGATTTTTGCCAACATACCTTCTTCCCAGTAAACTGTCTTTCAAATGGCGCTTATACCAGGTTGCTAAAATCATGGCATTGTACACTTGCCGGACAACAGCAAAATTCTTTCCCTCATTAATCTCTAGCCGCAACTCAGGCAGGATCACATCACGAAAAACTTGAGAATAGGCCTTACTATTTTGAGGAGTCCCCTGCAAATGATGAATAAATGCTTTGTAGTCTGCTTCCAACATCACATCCAACTGACTATTGACCACAAAGGCGCTATTGCCCTGTACATATACTTTGGCGGTCTTAGGCAGTATCCAGACTTTATTAAAAGTATTGATGGGAATATTCGTAGTCCCATAAAGTTCATAAGATTTACGATAAACCCTCTGCCAAAAACGTTTGCCCAGGTCATTTTCAGGATAGCTTAAAGAGGCCATCATTTGTTTAAGCAAATAATCCTGGGCGAGCAAGTCGTTGCCCATTAAGGTAAATCCAAAGTTACCTGGCACAATGCGGTCTTTTTCATACGGTGAAAGATTCACCCACAAATCATCCTCAGGGACTGCCAGGCAGGTCAAAAAGTATTTTGCTAAACGGGTAATCCCGTCATTTAAAGACTGGCCAGAAGGATTTGAATCCCCTTTATCAACAAGAAAATCAAAACTTAAAGGATTTTTGACATTGATTAAAATGCCTTTTAGCTGGAGCGGTTGATAAATACCGCTTGTACTGATCATTACGCCAGGAGCAGGCAATTCCATAATAGTCTGGGCAGAAACATTCGGAACAGGGCCAATGGATATAAAAAAGAAGGCTATTAGAATAATACGGGCTATCAATTTTTCAAACATAACTCCCCTAAAAATAAAAAAACCAATGCCTCATACCTTCGAGTCATTGGGCGTCCACGTCCAATATTACTTTTCCCCAACATCTTTGCCGGGATTAAGAATCGTTAAAATTTGCTAATGTTTGAAGTATAGAACATATTTCTTCATTTGTCAAGTTGACCACCAGGACTCAAGTGTTCATTTAAAGCCAAGCGTTCATCAAATACAAAGCACTCACCTTCAAAATAGCCGCGGCCTACCTTCTTAAAATAGCTCAAGATTCCTCCATCAAGCTGATAGACCTCTTGGAAGCCTTTTTTAAGCATCAGCGGGGCTGCTTTTTCGCAGCGGATACCTCCTGTGCAAAAAGTAATAACAGGAATGCTTTGCCATTCTTGCGGAGCCTTTTGGAGATCTTCTTCAAAATCAGCAAAATGTTTAGTTCCCAAATGAAGGGCATTCTTAAAACGGCCGACCTCATACTCAAAATCGTTACGTGTATCCAGAACTACCATTTTTTTATTTTCTTTAAGCCATTGATGGAACTCTTCTGGTGAAATATACGGAGCAGCGTCTTCTGCCAGATCAATAGGTGTTTCTCCGGGTTTTGCAACGATATATTCTTTAACTTTAACCAAACTGCGTTTAAATGGTATTTCTTTACTATAACTTATCTTTAATGCTGCATTGGTGATACCTATGGTTTCGAACAGAAATTGTAAAAATGCGTCCATTTCTTCTGTTTTGCCAGCAAGGGAACAATTAATGCCCTCAGGGGCAAGCAAGATGCTCCCTTTAATTTTAAGTTCTAGCATGCGCTGGTGTAATATAGCGCGGATATGCTCAAGCTCAAAATTTGGTTTAAAAAATGTGTAGAAAGCGACATTTTTAATATTCAGATCACTCATAGTTCGCGGGAATGACATGTTAAATACTTCTAAAAAAATAAAAAGAAGCCGTTTAGGAAATATACGATTCCAGCGGCACCGATCGCGAGACCAACCAGCCATGCTCCCCTCTGTTTTAAAAGAGAGCCAATGGCTGAAAGCATAATAGAAATTTGGAAAAACATGACAGCTAAACCGAAATTTCCGCCATGGCGTTTCATTACACCTTGTTTTTCGGTAAGTTCATCAGCCTGGGCCTTGATTTGATCTTTTTCTTTATTATAACGAATAATATTAGTCTCTAAAGCCTTGATCTTTTCCTGTATTTCATTTTTTACAGCTGGAACATTATCGTGATAAAGTTCTATATTTAAAAGGTCCCGTTCCATTTCGCTAAGATGCAATTTGATACTCTTGGCTTGATAATACGACCACTGATTGCTTTCCTGGGTCGTCATAAGCTGTACTTGGGTTGAAAATCCGCCCCCTTTGAGCGACCCTATCGCAGCACAGACAGCGAGGATAGTTGTTGTTAATGCTACCCACTTCAGCCATTTTTCTTGAACTTCTGCAGCCATAATTCATTTCCTTTCTATAATAAATTGATTACTTCTGACGGCAAGCGTTTAAGTTCTTGTGTACCTAGAATCTTGATGGACCAGCGCATTAAATCCAGTTTTTGCTGTAAATTTTCGTCCGGGGTTGTGACATTTTGCAAGCGGTTACGGGACAAGAAGAATATTTTACGTAAGGTCTCAAACACGATCCTTGCTTCTCTGGTATATAGACTGTCCTTGGTGATGTCTACAAGGTCCTCATAAGCCATGGTACTGACCACCGGATTATAATGGTCCATTTTTTGAATTAATGCCGGAACCATATTTTCAAAATAATCATAACGATCTAAAATAATCAATGTGTGCATGATCTCAACCTGAACAAAGGGAGAATCGCTGCGATTAAGACGGCGGATTAAAATCCTTATGATATTAGGCTTTTCATCACTTAAAACTTCATCAGCATATTTTTCTTTGAACACCCTTACCGCAGCCGTGCATTTATATGATCCTAACGAATCATCCGCGATCATCGCCAATAAAATATCCCTGGATTCATCAGCATATTTCTGGGAATAGCCATCCAGAAGCGCTTTATCATCAAAAATGGCACCGGAAGCTATGTTTGCGTCATTGATATCATCTTTATCTTGCGCCCATAAAGGATTGGTGAAACAAAAAAATAAGAACACTAATGATAGGTAGATATTTTTCATGAACTGGGCATAAACTCCATGGAAATATCCAAAGCCTGGCGTGAATGTGTCAATGCGCCAATGGAAATGCGATCAACACCAGCGGCCGCATACTGTTTGACATTCTTTAATGTGATACCGCCGGATGCTTCCAAAAGAATACGGCTTTTATATTGATTGCGAAGTTTAACTGCCTGGGCAACTTGTTGGGGAGTCATATTATCCAATAAAATTATATCTGTCTTGGAAATTAAAATTTCTTTTAATTGATTGAGATTATCCACCTCAACTTCAATTTTTGCTTTAATCTTCTTTTTAAAGGTATTAATAACATCGCTCATGCCTCGAGCATCACAGGCAACACGGTGATTGTCTTTGATCATAATCATGTCATTAAGATTATACCGGTGATTCACTCCTCCTGCGGTGCGTACGGCGTAGCGCTCTAGCTGGCGCAATAAAGGCGTTGTCTTACGAGTATCCAAGATTTTTGTCTTGTATGGTTTTATTTTTTCAACAAAACAATGAGTTTGAGTGGCAATGCCGGATAAATAGGACAAGAAATTGATGGCCACACGCTCGCCGGAAAGCAAGGCTCTTGTAGGGCCGGAGATTTCTGCAATGATAGCCCCTTTGCTGACTTTTTGACCATCTTTGATTTTTGTTCGAAAAATAACTTTAGGATTTAATGTTTTAAACACTAAAGAGGCAAGATTAATGCCACAGATGATCCCTTCCGCTTTAGCTATAAGACGTGCCTTGCTGCGTGAATTAGCGGGAATTAAATTATCAGTTGTGATATCTCCTTGGCCTAGATCTTCGGCCAAAGCTAATTGAACGATTGTTTTTATATATTCTGGTTTCATATAATTTTTTTGCCTGCGGGGCCTGTCTCTTCATTGATGTTAAGGTGCTCCTAATTGAAACGCGAACGTCACAGCCTTATAGAACAGTGGTTTCCCTTAATTAGCCCTGAGAACCGTTTCCGTCCGCCCCTTAACATCAATTCAGAGCCACCCGCCGACATTACGACAAATTTGATAGATCATTTCTAAGTTCAAATACTTCTTTATTTAATGTAGCTAAACGTTCTCTTTCTTTGGCAATAATATCTTCTGGGGCTTTGTTAACAAACACCTCGTTATTTAATCGTGATTGCAAACCATCGATAGATTTTTGTTTTTGAGCTATCTCGTCATTTTTACGTTTTTTTTCTACTTCAAGGTCAATAATTCCCTTTAATGGAACATAAATTTTTGCTGTTCCGACTAATACAATAGCCGCATCTTCTGATGTTAGAACATCAAATTCAATACGTAGTGCTTCTACTTTAGCCAAATTCATAATGTATGTACTATTCGTTCTAAATAACTTTAATTGTGCTTCATCTTGTGGGACTATTTCCGGCAATATGAATTGATTTTGTTTTATGCCCCATTGAATTCGTATCTTACGAATGGCAGAAATTACATCAATTATTGTCTGCATTTGTTTGGAAGCTTCACGATCGAGTAACATTTCTTGCTGTTTAGGCCATTGGGCTAAAGAAAGGCATTCATCTTGAGATTGCATCTTGCTATAAATTTCTTCTGTAACAAAAGGCATAAATGGATGCATCATCTTTAATGAATTTTTAAGGATAAAAAGGGCTGTTTTCTGGATATTGACATCGCTAAATTTAGCTTTGATCAATTCCAAATACCAATCGCAGTAATTGCCCCAGAAAAATTCTTGAATCAGGATTTCAGCTTCTGAATAATGAAATTCTTCAATCGCAGCACTGACCTTGCTCAGGGTTTCATAAAATCTGGCGATGATCCAGCGGGAAGGAAGGTCTAAATTGCCAATATCGATGTCATCTTCATCCTGGATTCCCGCTTTCGCGGGAATGACAGTGTTGGTATTTGATAAAACTAAGCGAGAAGCGTTCCAGATTTTATTGGCGAAGTTGCGGCCGATTTCGAATTTTTCTTTGGAGATGTAAATATCTTGTCCTGAATTGATGATCAGGCTAAAACGCAGAGCATCTGCGCCGTACTCATCAATGATTTCCAGAGGATCAATGGCGTTGCCTAAGGACTTGGACATTTTACGGCCCTTGGCGTCCCTCACTGTCCCATGAATAAGTACGTCAGAAAATGGCTTATCCCCCATGAATTCATATCCTGCCATAATCATACGAGCTACCCAGAAAAATAAAATTTCTGAGGCTGTCATCAATGTATTGGTGGGATAAAAATATTTTAAATCTGCGTTTGTCTTCGGCCATCCCAACGTGGCAAAGGGCCATAGCCAGGATGAAAACCAGGTATCAAGCACATCTTCGTCTTGTTTTAGCTCAACTGGCTTGCCATGTTTGATTTTGGCTTGGGCATTGGCCTCGTCTTGAGATTTTGCTACAAAACAGTTTCCCTCTTTGTCATACCAAACAGGAATACGATGGCCCCACCATATCTGACGGGAAATGCACCAGTCGTGGATATCTTCCATCCAGTTTGTGTAAACTTTTGACCAATGCGCCGGATGAATCCTGATTTCACCTTTTTGTACTGCTTCAAGGGCCGGTTTTGCTAGGGGTTTCATTGATACAAACCATTGTTTGGACAAATAAGGTTCCACCACCGTATCGCAACGGTAACAATGACCAACTGAATTCTTATGATCTTCTATTTTTTCAAGTAAGCCTAAAGTTTCCAGATCAGCCAAGATTTGTTTACGTGCTTCAAAACGGTCCAACCCTTTATATTTACCACCCTGCTCATTAATCTTGGCATCAGGATACATGACATTAATCATGGGAAGCTGATGACGCTGGCCCATCATAAAATCATTGGGATCATGGGCTGGTGTTACCTTGACTGCCCCTGTACCAAACTCGGCAGCGACAAAATCATCGGCAATAATTCTTATTTCACGATTTACCAAAGGCAGGACTAGAGTTTTGCCAATCAATTTTACATATCGCTCATCCTTGGGATTAACAGCAACGGCTGTGTCCCCTAGCATGGTTTCGGGACGAGTCGTGGCGACAATGATGCATTGATCTGGATTGTCTTTAAAAGGATATTTTAAATGGTAAAGCTTACCGTTCTTTTCTTTGTGCTCAGCTTCTTCATCAGAAAGGGCGGTTTGGCAGCGTGGGCACCAGTTGATGATGCGTTCACCACGATAAATTAATCCCTTTTGATGCAGCAAAACAAAGGCTTCTTTGACAGCGTCACTATACTCATCATCCATGGTAAAACGTGTGCGCGGCCAATCGCAGGAAGAACCCAGTTTTTCAAGTTGATTGATAATCGTATCACCATACTCCTGCTTCCAGACCCAAAGACGTTTAAGAAATTCATCACGGCCTAAATCCTGTCGTGTTTTACCTTCTTTAGCCAACTGTTTCTCCACCACATTCTGGGTCGCAATACCCGCATGGTCGGTACCTGGCATCCAAAGCGCTTCAAAACCATTCATGCGTTTGTAACGGATAATAATATCCTGCAAGGTATTATTAAGCGCATGCCCCATGTGCAAAATACCCGTCACGTTAGGCGGCGGGATCACAATCGTAAATGGCTTTTTGCCGAAATCAGCTTTGGCATGAAAGACATTCTTGTCCTTCCAAACTTTTAGCCACTTGTCTTGGGTTTCTTTTGGATTATATTTTGAAGATAGTTCCATATTTTTAATTAGCCAAAAAGGGGACACATTAAAGTGTCCCCTTTTTCAAGAACATATTTATGTGTTTATTTTTTATCCTTTAACAATTTATACTCGATACTATCCACTAACGCTTCCCAGCTGGCTTCGATGACGTTTTCGTGTACCCCTACAGTCGTCCAGCTATCGTGCTGGTCCTGGGATTCGATTAAGACGCGTACCTTGGCGCCAGTGCCTTGTTTGGTGTCCAGGACACGGACTTTATAATCAGATAAATGCATATCTGCAACCTTTGGATAAAACTTCTTTAAGGCTGTACGCAAGGCACGGTCTAATACTTCTACAGGCCCATGACCTTCAATCGTTGCCATCTCATCATGGCCATCGACCTTAAGACGAACCGTTGCCCCAGCCATCACAGAACCATCAACCCTGCGTTCAGTAAATACTTTAAAACCTTCCAACTGATAAAAAGGCTGATACATTTTCAACCGGCGCTTCATGAACAATTCAAAAGAAGCATCGGCACCTTCAAACTGGTAACCTTGATGTTCTTTTTCCTGAAGCTCCTTCATTATTTCCTTGGCTTGAGGAGAATTTTTATCCAAAGCGATGTTCATTTTCTGCGCTTTAAGGATAATCGGCATTTTACCAGCTAACTCGGAAGTCAATAAACGACGGTGATTGCCCACGCTCTCCGGTTCAATATGCTCATAGGCCAATGGATTCTTAAGCATGGCATCAATATGCACGCCACCTTTATGCGCAAAAGCTGAATGACCGATAAAAGGTTGATTATTAGCCAGGGTATAATTACTGACATCGCTAATGTAATAGGACGTATCCATCAACATTTTAATCTGATTGTCAGGGATAGATTTTTTCTTCATCTTGGTGTACAAGATACACATGATCGTACATAAATCTGCATTTCCACAACGCTCGCCCATGCCGTTAAATGTTCCCTGCACCTGAACACAACCGGCATTGATGGCAACCAAGGAATTAGCCACAGCCAAGCCTTGATCATTATGGGTGTGAATACCTAATGGTTTTTTGATCTTCTTTTTGACATCTTTAACAATTTTGGCCACTTCTTCCGGCAAGGTGCCGCCGTTGGTGTCACATAAAATAATGCAATCAGCGCCGCCTGCCTGGGCCGCTAAAATGGATTTTAAAGCGTACTTGGAATTCTTTTTATAACCGTCAAAAAAATGTTCGGCATCATAAAAAACTTCCCGTTTGTTTTTCTTTAAAAAAGCCACTGATTCCTGGATCATCTTTAAATTTTCATCCAGGGTTGTCCTGATAACATCAGTGACGTGCAAATCCCAGCTTTTGCCGAAAATTGTTACCGTCGGTGTTTGGCTTGCGATTAAATCTTTAAGATTGGTATCATCTTCAGGCTTGATATTGGCCCTGCGTGTCGAACCAAAAGCTGCTAAACGCGAATTTTTAAGTTTTTGGGTCTTCATCATTTCAAAAAACTCTTTGTCCTTGGGATTAGAGCCCGGCCAGCCGCCCTCAATATAATGGACACCTAATTCATCAAGCTTAAGGGTGATTTTAACCTTATCACTGACGGTATATGAAACACCTTCGGTTTGGGAGCCGTCCCGGAGCGTTGTGTCGTAGATGATGATTTTATTCATATCTTAAATTTGCTCCAATTTGAATGCTTTATGCAATGCTTTGACTGCTTTGTCTGCTGAATCTTGGGCGATGATACAGGAAACTGAGATTTCTGAGGTGGAGATCATTTCAATGTTGATATGATTGTCCGCCAAGGTTGAAAACATTTTTGCGGCAATACCGCTATGGGAACGCATGCCTGATCCAACTAGCGACACCCGTGCGATATTTCTATCTTCCAGTATTTCGCCAGCCTTGATTTTATTGCCAATAGCTGTTGTGGCCTTGATAGCTTTATTAAAATCAGCCTTGGGCACGGTGAATGAAATATCAGATAATTTATCATGAGGCACATTTTGGACAATGGTATCCACATTAATGCCCTGCTTGGAAATCTCTTCAAAAATCTTGGCGGCAATACCAGGCTTATCCGGCACAGAAGTGATTGTTATTTTTGCTTCATTTTTATTGCACGTAATTCCACGGACAGCGATTTCTTCTAATTTTTCATTTTCTTTGGTGATCATTGTACCTTCCTCCTTGGAAAAGCTTGAACGAACATGTAACGGGATATTAAAACGTTTGGCCACCTCGATGGAACGTGCCTGCATGACCTGCGCACCTAATGAGGCCATTTCTAACATTTCTTCAAAAGTAATATTCTTAATTTTACGGGCTTCTTTAACGATGCGCGGGTCTGTCGTATAAATACCATCAACATCTGTATAAATCTCACAAACACTGGCCCTCAATGCCTTGGCTAAAGCTACTGCCGTTAAATCTGAACCGCCACGGCCCAAGGTCGTGATCTCATCATTAGCCGTGACCCCTTGATAACCTGCGACGATGACAATTTTGTTCTCTTTAAAGGCCCTATTGATACGTTTACCGTCAATGGTGATAATGCGTGCCTTGGTATGGGTCTTGTCAGTTTTAATGCCCACCTGGCTTCCGGTAAATGAAATCGCATCAAATCCTAATTCTTTGATAGCAATAGCCAAGAGCGCACAGGAAATTTGCTCGCCGGTGGATAAAAGCATATCCATCTCACGCTCCGGTGGATTTTTGCTTAGTCCTAAGGCCAATGCTTCCAGCTCGTCAGTTGTATCACCAAGAGCTGAAACCACGACAGCGATATCAGTATGCTTATTTTTATAAGCCACCACCCGCTGGGCCACATTTTTAATGCGATCAATGTTTGCTACGGAAGAACCGCCAAATTTTTGTACAATGACTTCTTTTTCCATCTATGTTCTCCTATTACAATGTAATTTTGTTCTGGATTCCCGCTTTCGCGGGAATGACAATAAAAAGCCTAAAAATGACAATTATTACTTTAGAAAGAATTGAATCATTTCTTGGCCGCTTTTGAATTTTAAACCTTGTTGTGATGCTTCTTTTTCTGAATAATTGGTGACACCGTTAGGCTTAATGCCTTCTCCCCACATCACAAAAGGAACAGGAGACCGATCATGGGCACGCTTGGCAACTGGGGTTGGATGATCAGGGCAAACTAATATCCTGACGCCTTTAGTTTTGCCAAAAGATTTAATTATAGGTCCGACTATTTTCTTGTCAAAATGTTCGCAGCATTCTACCTTTGCCTTCCAATCGCCGTTATGGCCTGCTTCGTCGGTGGCTTCCACATGCACATAAACAAAATCATGCGTCTTAAGGGCATTTAAAGCGTAATCAGCCTTGCCTTTATAATTGGTATCATAATAACCATTGGCCCCTGGAACATTAATCACATCAAGGCCAGCTAAACGGCCAATGCCATTGACCAGATCCACCGCAGAAATAACCGCCCCTTTTAAGCCATAACGGTCTTTAAATAAAGGTAGATTAGGATGAGCGCCTTGACCCCATAGCCAAATCATATTCGCTGGGCTTTCTCCTGCATCTTCGCGCAATTTATTGATCTGATGGCTCTTCAAGAATTTTTTAGACTGATCCATGATCTTTAACAATATCTCACTTAGAGGCCCTGCCGGTAAATATGACTTGATCGGCTGATTAATAAAATCATGAGGCGGCGTTGTTTTAATGGCAAGCATAGTCGGAACATTAATGGTTTTAAGGACCATTAAGTGACGGTAACTTTTTCCAGGATAAAAACGGGCATCCGGCCAATCAATGGAACGCTCTAAATCTTCTATAAGATTCCGGGCCTCATCAGATGATATGTGCCCGGCACTGTAATCAAACATTTTTCCATTCTTAATGGTGACTAAATTACAACGGAATACCACTTCATCCTTTTCAAGCTTGATACCTAAATTAGCCGCTTCCAAAGAAGCCCGTCCGGAAAAATTCTTTTTAGGGTCATAACCCATTAACGCTAAATTACCAATATCTGAACCTGGCGGCATGCCGTCAGGAATGGTTTTCGTCAAGGCGGAAAAACCGTTTTTGGCCAAGAAATCCATATTAGGAGTTTTGGCTGCCTCCATGGGGGTTTTGCCGCCTAATTCTTTTAAAGGCTCATCTGCAAGGCCATCTGGGACGAGAATAATGTATTTCATCATAATGTTTATCGTCATTCTGAACGAAGTGAAGAATCTTAATACGTTTTAAGATCCTTCGCTGCGCTCAGGATGACAGAATTTCTGCTCAGGATGAGAGGAGTTCTACTAATTCTTCTGCTAATTTTGGTTTATTATTAGTTTTACCTAAAATATCACCATCTGCATTAACGATATATCCTTGATAGCCGTTTTTCAACGTGTTAGCCACAACTAAATCACATCCTGATTCTGTAAATAATAATTTGACCATTTTGAAAATATTCTTGGGACTTAATTTTGATTCTAATTTAAATCCTACTAATAGACTTTCAGGACTTAGACGCTTAATATCTTTAATAAGTTTCGGGGTTGCTGTTAAATTTAATGTTAATGCTTTTTTAGATGATATTTTATTCCGCGATGCTCCTTTGACTTTAAAATCAGAAACTGCTGCTGCGTGCACGATAATATCGTATTTTTTCAAAAGTTCTTTTTTAAGGACATTGGCTAACTCGTCAAAAAAACGGTATTTAATTATTTTGATCTTTTTATCAACCAATGCATGAGTCACCTGACCTTCAATAACAGTAACTGATGCCCCGTTACTTTTAAAGGCCTCTGCGATCAGATGGCCCATTTCTCCGCTTGAAACATTACTAATAACACGCACATCATCAATGGGGACCCAAGTCGGACCGCAGGTGATAAGAACTTTTGGATTCCCGCTTTCGCGGGAATGACGTTTTTTGTTAGAGACCAATCTCATTTAATATAGCTTTATATTCTGCTGGTACGACCACGGGATCAGTTAAATCTTTCATCGCTGTTTTTGGGTCTTTAAGGCCATGGCCGGTAACCGTGCACACCAGGCGCATTCCCTGATGATCCTTAAAATATCCAGCTTTAGCTAACTTTATAATCCCGGCGACAGACGCTGCAGAACCTGGTTCTACAAATACACCTGAAGAAGCTGCCAGCTTGTGATAGGCTTCTAAAATTTCTTCATCAGTGACCGCATCAATTAATCCCTTGGACTCGTCGCGGGCTTCAACGGCAGATTTCCAGCTGGCTGGATTGCCAATACGAATGGCCGTCGCAATGGTCTCTGGATTTTCAATGATACGGTTATGCACAATCGGTGCTGAACCAGCTGCTTGAAAACCTAACATCTTAGGCAAGGTTCCTGACTTACCGGCCTTACGGTATTCTTTGTAGCCCTTCCAATAAGCTGTGATATTACCGGCATTCCCAACAGGGATCGCATGAAACTCCGGCGCATCCCCTAAAAAATCACAAATTTCAAACGCCGCAGTTTTCTGTCCTTCAATACGAAACGGATTGATAGAATTAACTAACTCGACCGGATATTTAGAAGCAATTTCTTTGACTAAATTTAAAGCTTCATCAAAATTACCATTGATCGCAATCACCTGGGCTTGATGGATCATGGCCTGGGCTAATTTGCCCATGGCGATATTGCCATAGGGAATAAGCACGACACATTTGATCCCGGCACGGGCTGAATAAGCAGCTGCCGAGGCTGATGTATTACCTGTGGATGCGCACATGACGATCTTCGCACCCTTTTCACAAGCTTTAGATATCGCCATGGTCATGCCGCGGTCTTTAAAAGAACCTGTAGGATTTAAACCTTCATACTTTAAGAAAACCTGTAAACCCGTGATCTCATTTAGAAACTTGGCTGGAATCAACGGAGTATTACCTTCATAAAGTGTGACGACCGGTGTCTTATCAGACACTGGTAAATATTCACGGTAGTGATTGATTAAACCTGTCCAACGCATAGTTTTGTTCTGGATTCCCGCTTTCGCGGGAATGACAAATTTTGTTTAGAATTACAATTTTTCCATCCTGATAGCCACGGGTTTACCTTTGACAACCGCTAACTCGGTAATTTGCTCCAAAGCTTCCTTGACCTCACGCTCATTGGCTTTATGGGTCAATATAACAACTGGGACAGTGGAACCTTTGTCTTCCTGTTTTTGGCTTACAGAAGCAATAGAAATATTGTGCTGTCCTAAGACCGTTGTAATGGAAGCCAAAACACCAGGTTTATCAATGACCATGAAACGGATATAAAAACGGGTCTCAATTTCCTCAATTTTACGCAAGGTCAAATGCTCTACTTCATCAGCAGGGTTAAAGGCCCAAATAACTGCAGGAGCATCGACACGAATGCCCAAATTGATAAGATCAGCCACGACCCCCATGGCTGCGGTCATCTGGCCTGCCCCTTGCCCCTCGATAAAGACATCGCCCAAAGGATCTGAGTCCAGAAAAATAGCATTATCCACCCCATTGACCGTTGCCAGCCCATGGTCCTTGGGGATCATGGTCGGATGCACACGCACATCCAATTTATTGCCGGTCTTCTTGGCAATGGCCAAAAGACAGATGCTTAAATTTAAACTCTCGGCAAATTCAATGTCTTCATGAGAAATATGGTTGATACCCTCGAGATAAATGTCTTTCACATTAACAAATTTGCCCATGGTGATAAATACTAAAATGGCCAACTTATACGCCGCATCCATGCCGCTGATGTCCAGGGTAGGATTGCTTTCCGCATACCCTTTTTCCTGGGCCTCTTTGAGCGCCTGTGCAAAGGTCAATTTTTGTTTGGACATGGCGGTCAGAATATAATTACAAGTTCCATTGATGATGCCATAAACCCCGTTAAATTTATTGCCAGCCATGCCTTCTGTAATCGTACGGATGATCGGAATACCAGCGCCTACCGATGATTCAAAAAGAATACTGCAGCCCTGGGCATCTGCTTCTTTAAATAATTCCAAGCCGCATTCAGCAATCAAGGCTTTGTTGGCAGTGACCACATGTTTCTTGGCGCGTAAAGCACCAAGGACGATTTCTTTGGCGGGCGTCAAACCACCAATAAGCTCCACGACCACGTGGATATCCGGATCTTTTAGAATGGCCTGATAATCTGTCGTTAAGACCGTATGGTCTAAGCCGGGATTTGGTTTCTTTGATATGCTGCGGTCACAGATGGTTTTGATAACAAAATCTGTTTCATATTTTTCACGTAAGAATTTCCTTCGGCTTTTAAGGGCCTTGACCACCCCTTGCCCCACAACCCCATAACCGATCAAACCAATATTTAAACAATCCATAACTTTAATCTTCCCTTATATTTGTTTAGTTTCTTCAGCTTTGGCGTAGGTCTCGATCTTCTCGAGAATACTTAACGCCTGGTCTGGAATTTTCTGAAATTGCACGCGGACTTCATAAATCAAATCAGCAATTTTTTCTTTGGATTCCAGGACAACACCTTCGAGATGTATTGAGTCAGCAACAAAAGGTGTTTTCAAATCAATAACTAAAACTGTCGCTGGTTTTAATGAATAGGTGGAAGAAAAGCTTAAGCCCCCCTTACTGACATTATTCACCTGGGAGACGCTATACTTAGGAGTATCCCCCTCTTTTTGATGATAGGTAAGGATAAAATTGCGGTAAACCCGCAAATGTACGCGACGCTCTCTGGAAGAATTATCCATAAGTTTTATTCCTATAAAAATGGTCGGGACGCAGGGATTTGAACCCTGGACCTCTTGAACCCCATTCAAGTGCGCTAGCCAACTGCGCTACGTCCCGAACAATTGTAAGTGTCCTGCAAGAGAACTAAGTGTTGCCAATAACAAATTTTTCGCCGAACAAAGCAATAAGGCCTTTTACGACCGATCATATTTATACTAAGCCCGTACTTGAAATAATTTGCCTAAAAGTTGAAAACCTGTTGTTTGTTGACGTGTCAATTTATTTCTAATTTCTTCAAAACGCTGTACCGTCTTTTGTTCATAAATATGCTCTCCACAATGAAGGCACACATAAGCATCCACCTTGATGACTGCCGTATGAATTCCTCCACGTAATAATTTCTCAACTTTTTTTTTGGCTAAATCACCAGAACAGACAGGACATTGTTGGATTGGTTTCATAACCTTATTTTCTCCTTTTTCGCCAATTAATCCACCGTTTAGGGTCTGGACGGTAAACTGTAATTAAAATAGCCCATTGAGTTTTTGGATTATACGCCCAAACACTATGAATTGGATCGCCACCGAATGTAAGGCCATGAATCAAGCAACTCGGATAAGGCTTGTCTTCTGTATATGTTTCAATGACATTACCATGCTCAACAGAAAAGTAAACTTCATCAATTTTAAGGCTGTCAGCTTCGGCTTCCTCATCCGCATGGTCCGTAATGAGTACACGTTCATTCTGTATAGCATTTATAATCTTTTGTATATCCATTGTACGTATAAAATAGCCTACATCCTATTATAGAAAATTATGGAGACAGCTACGATAAAGACTAAAAGATTAAAGATTATACACGAAGAATCGCACAGGGAGAAGGAGAAAATTTATCATTCTGAAGAAAAGCTGAAGGATCTAAAGGTGTCTTTAGATCCCTCATTGCGCCCTCAAAATGACGATATTAATTATGCCCCTGAAAGCTGGAGCTGGGACAATAGTGGTGATGCTGCTGCGGGCCTAATCCGGATAATGACAGGGATCAAACCGTCTATGTTGATGTTTTGTAAATCCTGCTGGTCAATGGGTAAGGGTACACCCTTGCCATCACGCCTAATTTGTAAATTTAAGTTAGCCGCGTTAAAGTCGATACCACCCTTTGCATTTAATGAAGCTTGCACATCAATTGAGTTAGGCGAATGATACGTAGGGCTATTGTTTGCCAGCAAATCAGCCTGCGTTGTATTAGCCCTGGCATCACCTTGAGACATCAAGCCAATTGCTGCAAGTGCTGTTAATCTTAAACCATTGGCCTTTGCCCAATCCACTACTTGACGCCAAATAGTTCTCGTAGGATTGTCTAAATACTCTGTTGTTGTAAATGTCCGTGAATATAAAAAAAATGCCGCAGGTTGGGTCACTATCATTACTTGCGGCGAAATTGATTCTACCTGCCGCCTTAAAACCTCAGCTGGTGGCTCATATGTCATTGTAATATTTTGTGGTTGACGTAAGGTCATCCAATGTTCACCAGTTACTGGATGTATTAATTCTCCCTCTGTAAAGCTTAAACTGTGTTCAATAATGTCTCGCACGTCTTCGGCACTACTTAATGCATCTACGGGATGACTCGCCAAATAAGATCGCGCTAAATCGTCTGCCAAATGGCTTCGCGATAAATAGTCTGTAGGATTCAAATTCACACCATCTTCTTGCTGTTCTTGTAAATATTCAAAAGTTCTTTTAACTAATCCAGAAGATACGAAAGATCGTTCCCCTCCAATCATAGGTCTTAATTGAATCGTCATTGACCTGTCCCGGCCTATTACTTTCAAAGCAGCATTGACAGCTTGTTTTACCTTTTCCCTGGCTGCAGCTACTATGGCCCTAGGATTTATGGGTTGCGTCAAAACGGACCAAACTCTAGCCAAAGGCCCTAATTCTGTTGATGTAGTCGTAGTCATTACCATCATTACATGTCCACCTGTAAATTCTTTCGTATGAACGACCTGGGTGATAAAATATCTCTCTGACTCAGGCGGTTCAGCTGCCTGCAATTCATACTTCAAAGGTTCAGGATACTTTATTAACTTTTCATCTAACAGAGGCGCATCGTTTATTGCTCCACTGGTGAATTCAGGACGCAGTAAATCAGAAACATCTACTGCTTGTACTCCATTTTCATCCCTGAATTTTTTTATCATCGCCAAGCCCTTACTAATGTCAATTTTTGGCATCAAATCTTCAGCAGGTGCAGTTGCTAAATGGAGAATTTTTGGATCTATATTTCTTAAACCATCTGCTCGTAATATTTGGCTCACATCAGCCCATTGTTCACTGCCTATATCGTATTCAACTATTTTCATTAAATCGGCATATTTCTTTCGATTATCATTATTCTCATTACCCATCATCGCCAGATCTACTTTTTTGCCGTTTAAATAAACCACTAATTGTCCATGCAGCGCTCCCAGCACTGGCATATTATATCTCTCTCTGGATGCTCGAGCTAATCCTCTTAAGTACCTAGATTCTGGCTGATCTTCATCTTGATGAAGAGCATAAAAATATGACCCTTCATTAACAGAAGCCTCCCATTGTTGTTTTAATTCTTCTACCGTTTTAATATTATCTGTCAAATATACAAGATGATCGTTTAAAGAAGCTAAATAGACTTTATTTTCTTCCCGGAATTCATCATTTTCGCGATCTTGCAACATTCTAGTAAAAAACTCATTAATTCCGATAGATTGCTTTTCTGGATTATCCAATTCAACATCGTCATCTCTTAACATCTCAATATTATTTCGTCCGACAAGTTGTTCAGCAATAGGTTGAGGAAGAGACACTGTTGTCCGTAATTCTCCAGCAAGTTTATCCTTAAGAATCAAAGCTTCCGATAGACCAGAAGGACTACTAGCGGAATCTTCTAAAACTACTATGAACCCGGTTGGAGTCCTTGTCACATGAATAAGATTTTCTTCTTGTCGAGCTTCTTCACCTGATATTGCAGGAATTTCGCCATACAAAAGAAATGTTTTTTGATTATCAACACCAACACCCATCGCATCAAGATTTTCTTGTGTGAACTGATCTTCTTTGGGAGTTCCCGGACGAGAGCTTAGTTCAGGTATATACATACCCGGCGTTGCAAATTTAACAATTATGTCCGCTGATGTCATTGCTGAGTCAGCGGCTTGCTGGGCTTGTTGAAGCCATAGTCTTACTTGATCCACCTTAGATTCATCAACTGTTAATTTTTCTCCCTCGATTCGGGCGCCAAAATCTTCAGGCATCCCTGCCACTAAAGATGGAATTAACGATAGTTGCGTAGGAAGAATGCTATCAAGAATTACAGAACGTCCTGCTTCTGCAGGTTTGCTCGCATAAGAATTTGTGTGCATTTGGGATATAGCTCGGCTTACTTGCACAGAAGAATATCTCTTTCCGTCTACAGTCTCTATAACTCCTTGTCTTTTCCTAGCGTTAAAACCTTTAAATTCAGGTAAACGCGTAATAGTAACATCCACAATCGAAACCCCTTGTTCATCAATGTCCTGTGCAGTTTTTGCCTCAGTATTTGATAATCTAAAAGCATAACCACTACTTGACAATAGATCATTTAAACCATCGTATAGCATTCTCAATGTTGTACTATCCCCATCTACCTCATATTTTATTACCCTACTTGATCCAATCTCTAAATGGCCAACACGTGCATTAATAAAACTATCTGTTGATTCAAAACTATTCGTATTCCTGAAATCATTAAATGGATCGTTAATAAGCATTGATGCATCACTTCCTTTATTACTGAAAAGTCTTTGCATAATTCCTTGAAGCTGAGGTTTAAGATTTGCAACCCAAGCTTGTGCTCTAGGGACATCTTGGGGCGCTACACTTGTGTTAACTTGATCTAAATGTAAAGAACTTACGAGAGAGGACAAGGCATTATTAAAAGCGGTAAGATTAAAGACATTAGGATTAACTGCTTTTTTTGCATTTTGAATGTATTTTGAAATAAAGTTATAAGTAATAACCCGTGTCGCAAGTCCAGGATTTTTAAAGGCTACTGGAATAACGCAGGCATTACATTTAGTTTCGAATGAATCAGCAACATCGTCTAATATTGCATCTTCAGTTACGTCTCCAGTTTCATGACCTCTTACAAATTCACCAGCTTCAACATAAGCTTCTGGAGAATGAGTATCAGGTGCCTCATTTTGGACTAAAGCCTGTAATGCGGCATTGCCTTTAGGAGTAAAATCCATTGTCGAAAGATCAGTGATTGGCTTGCCTTGTACTGCATTAGTAAGTTCTCGCAAGGCGCTTTCCTGCATTCTTGTTTGCAGTTGTTCTAAAGAATAAATAGTGCCTGTACCTGTGGGAGGAGTAATCCTATTACCGCCACCACCTGCTGCAGGGGTTAAAGCTGATGCTACTGTTCTGGCTTCACTTAATGATTCTGCTGCCCGAATTGTAACTTGCACATCTCTTGGTATTCCTGCAACTATCTCTTCACCTTCAACAGGAGTTGCTGCGCCTTCTACTTGATAGTGAGTTAAACCCATTTCTTGACCCGTTGTATAGCTTACAGCTCCACCAGAAAAATACTTTCTTGGAATCATTTCATTTGAATATTTATCCACATCTTCTTTAATAAAATTAAATACGCCCTTCTTATAGGCCCTCAAATATTGATGATAAATCTGCTCATTGGTCCTAGGGTCTTGATCCACACCCTTGACCTTGGATTGATTAGCATAAATCTTGCTTAATAAAGACTCTTTAAGAGCACGTTTATACCAGGTCGCTAAAAGCATTCCACTATACACTTGTCTTACAGTGGCAAAATTTTCATCTTCATTAACTTCACGTTCCAATTCAGGAAGGACAATTTCTTTGACGATTCTGGATGCAATGGTATGGGTTTTATTGTCCATGGGAGCGCTTTGGATACCAGTATGGTTCTTTAAAGCCAAATAATCTTCTTCCAGCATAACCCGTAAATGGTTCTTGATCACATAGGCAATATTACCTTTTTCATAAATGAGCGCGTCATCAGGAAGGATCCATACCTTATTAAAGGTGTTTACAGGAATGCTTGTCGTTCCAAATTGCTCTTGGGCTTCGGAATAAATCTTGTCCCAAAACTTCTTACCTAAATTGTCTTCTGGATATACTAAGGAAGCGGTGATTTGTTTGAGCATGTAATCTTGAGCCAAAAGATCACGACCCATTTCAGTCTTACCAAAGTCATCCTTAATAATACGGTCTTTTTCATAAGGCGAAAGGTTGACCCATTGGTCATCATCAGGAATGGCCAGTGAAGCTAAAAAATATTTAGTTAATTTGGTATATTCAACCCGCTGCTGGGCGTCAGTCAGGACCTTATCGCCTTTATCAATAATAAAATCAAATTGCAGGGCATTTTCAGGATGAATCACTATTGCTTTTAAATAAGCAGGTGTGAATTCAGGACTTAAATGTACCATGGTTCCAGGAACTGACATATGCGGCATGGGATCTACTGCCATTTGCGCATAAGCAGGGGCCTTAACAGAAGAAGTCACAAAAGCCGTTAAAATGACAATTGAAATAGTTCTACGGATATTCATAAATGTCGTTTTATTCACGTACAGGGTTTTGGGGGCCATATCCCTCTCCTAGATTAGGACCCGCTAAAGCGGGGCTTATAGTTTCCACAGCTAAAGTATGCCATATAAATAGCTTTTGTCAAGGTCAGGGGACTAAAAAAGTAAGGTTTCTATGTCCTGGGGTTTTTCAATATTGGAAACCGTGATGGCAGGATTAATACGACGGATAAGGCCTTTGAGGACCTTGCCAGGGCCGATTTCTATGAAATTTGTAATACCTTGGGATGCGATATACTCCACACATTTGACCCATTGGACTGATTCGGTGATCTGGCGGGCTAAATTAGCACGGATTTGTGATTCTTGGTGTGGTTGAGCATCTACATTACTAAGTACAGGGATAATTGAAGGATTAATCGTAATGTCTTTTAAGGAACCTGCAAATTTAGTTGCTGCTGATAACATTAAGGAAGAATGAAAAGCACCGCTCACAGTCAAAGGGATAATTTTTTGGCCTCCTGCAGCTTTAATTGCTTCCATAGCTGACTCTACTTTAAGTTTGTGGCCTGTAATGACAATTTGTTCATTGGAATTAAAATTGGCTATTTGCGCACCTGTTTGATGGCAAATTTCAACAAGTTTGTCCTTGTCAAACCCTATCA
>Ga0206839_1087_pt2 | contig 21778 bp, 22 predicted proteins | sample Alteio_BWOrgCont_27_FD_152883 | JGI IMG/M metagenome (GOLD analysis project Ga0206839, IMG submission 152883) | Enriched cells from forest soil in Barre Woods Harvard Forest LTER site, Petersham, Massachusetts, United States -... | ecosystem: Environmental > Terrestrial > Soil > Temperate forest >... | reverse complement strand
GTATAGGTTCCGTTACCGTTATCTTTGATCATGTTTTCTATGGCGGTGGGGTCCATCATGGCCAGTTCGCCCAGTGACGATAAGAAATAGCAGTCCCCGATTCCTCCCTGATTGATATCCAGCGGGCCGACAGAGGTTGTTTCACCTGCCTCAGATTCATAAAGCACTTGCGTGGGGGATGAGCCGGAGCTTTTGACTACAGCGCTTGATGCAAAAAACATCGTGCCGGTATTATTAATGGGATTTGTATTTGGTATGGGATTTGCATTGAAATCCATGAAGCCAGTATCACTGGTGGAATAGGTATTATCAGTCTTGTTAAAATTAAGAGGAGTGTGCGATGTCTTAAAAAGATTCTGAGTCATAATTTTCCTGATAATGAGTGAAAATAACGGTGCGGTGTATCAGTATCCTCGGTAGGGTATTCTGGCGGCTGGCATTCTCAAAAAACGCGGCGAATGTTCAGTTGTAGCATACTTGCGAACATATTGCAAAATAAGTTAATTTCCGTTAATATGTATAAAATTTTAGGTAAATTGTTTGCTTCATGCCCTGTAACCCGCAGCGGCACTAATTTCTCGTTCATCATCCTGCGACTTGCCACAGGATGATGAACGTAAAGGTAGCGTATGATAGTTATTTGGAATTGCCATATTGCAAATAAACTGGCGCGTGGTACTTTCTCAGCAACACTCTTAATTGCTGCAATGAAGGCCATTGGATGCAATACATTGAAACTGGGAGAGGAATAGGAACGTTTGCATTCCTTGTAATTCTGCTTTTTAATCCGATTGCTTCTTTATCTGTGGAGAAGGAATTACTTAATGTAATCCAGTCTGATATAAAATATCAACCACAAGATAAAGACTCGCGTAACGATAAGCAACCTATCTACATAAAAGTTGTAACGCCTGAAAAGCCTACCGAGGGATTAAAGTCCTTTGATGTCGCTACTATAACATTAGCAGCCGCCACAGTTGTTTTAACAGGCGTAGGTGTAATTCTGGCTATTGCTGCTATCTGGGGATACAAAGAAATCAAAGCGACTCTTATAAACGTAGCGGAAAGTAAGGCGGAAGCCGTGGCAAAAGATAAAGCGGAAGTTGTTGCCGCACGAGCGATTGCAGATTGGATAAAATCCTTAGAAACGAATGAAGAAAAAGCGGAAACGGAAGCAATAGTAAAAAGCGCTGATGATGGTGATGGAGAATATAAATATGAATGAAAGCGATAGCCCTTTCGCGATATTAGTTAAACACCAGGTCAAACCACCAGTTGATCTCAATGCAATTGCACGCGATTTTGGAATAACAATTTATAATTTAGATCTAGGGGAAGAAATATCCGGACAAATTATGCGTGATCGTATTAAGGGCGGAAAATCAGGATTCGCAATTTATATAAATTCAAAACATCACCCTAACCGTCAGAGATTTACCCTAGCGCATGAAATTTCACATTTCATTTTACATCGTGATTTAATTGAAAGCGGCGTAATTGATGACACTATGTATAGGAGTCAGGAATTAAATAGTTATTATGAGAGTCAAGCTAACCGTATGGCTGCTGATATTCTAATGCCTATCCGACTTGTTAAAACCTATATGCCGAAATATCCTAGAGTAGAGGAATTAGCGCGGGTTTTTGGTGTTTCAAAAGGAGCGATGGAAATTCGCCTAAAAAATATTAAACCACAAAATGATCAGACATCACTGGATTTCTAAAAATTACTAGGTGTCTTTGCTACACAAATACCGCGAATTACTACTTGATATGAAACCATAATTATGGTCATCATCTGGGCAGGTTATAATTAAGGAACCATATGGACTATAGGGCGTGCTGGCTGGCGATAGGCGTGTTGATTTCTCCGATGGCAGGACATGCGCAGACTTTTGAACAGGCGCTGGCAATGGCATACAGCCATGATCCGGGGTTGCAGGCGGAGCGGGCGAAACTCCGGGCAACCGATGAAAGCGTACCACAGGCGCTCAGCAACTGGCGGCCTGATCTGGAAGCCACAGGCAGCGCAGGGCGCGATAAGGAAAATATTCAGGGCTTCGATTATCCCATTCTTGATCCCCGCAGCGCGCGCGTTAGCATCACGCAACCGGTTTTTCGCGGCTTCCGCACCGTAGGCAACGTAGATTCCGCAGAAGCAACCGTGCTGGCGGGGCGCGCCGAACTGGTAGCCACAGAACAGCAATTATTGCTGGATGCCTCAAAAGCGTATCTTGATGTGCTGCAGGGGCAGGATGTGCTGGAGCTTAACCGTAAAAACGAAGATGACCTGCAAAACCAACTCAGAATAACCAGCGAGCGCCTGAAAATCGGAGAGTTGAAAAAGACCGATGTCGATCAGGCGGAATCGCGCCTGCAAGTAGCCAGGGCAGCACGCCTGCAGGTTGAGGGTGATTTGATTAACAAAAAAAGAACCTATGCGCGCATCATGGGCGAGATGCCCGGAATATTATTGCCGGTACAGATTACGCTTGAAAAACCTGCAAATGAGGACGAGGCGGTTACGCTGGCGCAAAAGAACAATCCCAAGGTCATTGCGGCGAGCTATAATACGCAGGCGGCAAAGGCCGATATCACCGCTACGGAAGGAAGCCTGCTTCCTGAAGTGAGCCTGGAGGGTGCTGCTGCGCGCGCACTCGAACAAAACGTCACTATTCCCCAGCGTGATGATTCCTTTACCATTATGGCTAAAATGACAATCCCCTTATACCGCTCAGGTTCTGATTATGCTAAGAGCCGCGCCGCCATACAAATGTCTGAACAACGGAATATGGAACTGGATGATGAGCAGAATAAAGCGCGCGAAGCGGCAGCCAATGCCTGGCATGCGTTGATGACAGCGCGCGAGGTAAGCCAAGTGAACGAAGCAGCCGTCAGCGCAACGGATAAAGCGTTATACGGTGTCAAGCAGGAAGCTCTGGCAGGCGAGCGCACAACGCTCGATGTGCTCAATGCCGATCAGGAATTGCTCAATGCGCGCATCAATCTGGTGAAGGCGCAGCATGACGAAAAGGTCGCTATTATGGAGCTGAAGGCAGATATCGGCGAGTTAACTGCGGGCGCCATGCACCTGCCGGTGAACCCGTATGATCCTGCGGACCATTATAACCGCGTGCGCAATAAATGGATTGGGCTGGGGGGATGAAAAAGAGCGTATTTTCAGCAGAAAACCGCATTGCCTGCGCCATTTTTGTCATGAAATATGCAGGCTAAACCATCAGTGGAGTTAATTTTATTCATCTTAACAGAATATTAAGGATATTTACCTATCATCGTAAGGACATAGCTACCTATTTCTAGTAAAAACACATGGATCAGTGCTTATATCTTTTTACGTTGATGTTGCGCATTCAGGGAATCGCGGTAGAACCGGCGCAGCTCCATCATCAATTGGGAGGCGCCAAGCTCGACACGGTGCAGATACTGCGCCTGGCCAAACAACTCAAGCTCAAAGCGCGCATGATTACGAGCAACTGGGCGCGGCTCTATAAAACTGCCTTGCCAGCGCTTGCGGAGCTGCATGACGGACGCTTTATGCTTATCGGTAAAATGGCGGATGACAAGGTGATGATCCAATATCCACATGCCACGCAGCCCCAATTGATCCCGAAAGAAGAATTTGAAAAACAGTGGAACGGCACGCTCATATTGATTACCCGCCGCGTCGGGCTCGGAGAGTTCATTCGCCGCTTTGATATCGGGTGGTTCCTGCAGGCCATGGGAAAATACCGCAACCTGCTCGGCGAGGTGCTGCTGGCCTCGTTCTTCATCCAGCTATTCGGGTTGATATCGCCGCTGTTTTTTCAGGTCGTGATTGATAAAGTGCTCGTCCATCGCGGCATGTCCACGCTCCAGGTGCTGGTGATTGGGCTGGTGACGGTTTCCCTGTTTGAGAGCCTGCTTACAGCCCTGCGTACTTATGTTTTTTCGCATACCACCAACCGTATTGATGTGGAGTTGGGAGCGCGGCTGTTCCGCCAGCTTGTGGCTTTGCCCATCGCTTATTTTGAAGCAAGGAGGGTCGGTGACAGCGTCGCACGCGTAAGGGAGCTTGAAAATATCCGCAATTTCCTGACCAGTTCGGCATTAACGCTGGTGATGGATTTATTTTTCACGATAGTTTTTCTGATGATGATGGCCTATTACTCCCTGTTCCTTACGTGCATGGTACTTGCCTCATTTCCGCTCTATATCCTGATCTCCGTTGCGGTCACTCCCGAATTTCGCCGTCGGCTGGATGAAAAATTTTACCGTGGCGCGGAGAATCAATCTTTTCTTGTGGAATCCATTACCGGGATCGAAACACTCAAAGCCATGGCTGTGGAACCGCAGATGCAGCGCCGCTGGGAGGAACAACTCGCGGGGTATGTGCAATCCAGTTTCAGGGTGATGAACATCGGCAACTGGGCAAGCCAGGGCGTACAGCTTATCAGCAAACTGGTAACGGCGGTGGTGCTTTATTTTGGCGCGCAGTCCGTAATTAACGGCTATCTGACCGTGGGAGAACTGGTGGCATTTAATATGCTGGCAGGGCGCGTAGCGCAACCGGTGCTGCGTCTGGCTCAGCTATGGCAGGATTTCCACCAGGCGCGTATTTCCGTCGCCCGATTAGGAGACATTCTGAATACGCAACCTGAGCCCAGCTTTACAGCAGGCAAAACAGCACTACCTGCCATTCACGGCGATATCGCCTTTGAGCATGTAAGTTTCCGCTACCGCCTCGATGCTTCGCCCGTATTGCATGATATCACACTGCAAATCCCGGCGGGGCAGGTTGTGGGCGTAGTCGGTTCCTCGGGTTCCGGCAAATCAACGCTTGCCAAACTGGTGCAACGGCTTTACCTGCCTGAACATGGCAGAGTATCAGTGGATGGGGTGGATCTCGCTCTCGTAGATATCGCATGGCTGCGCCGCCAGGTGGGGGTGGTATTACAGGATAATATCCTGTTCAACCGCTCTATCCGCGATAATATCGCGCTCGTAGATCCGGGAATGCCAACGGAAGAAGTCACCAATGCCGCACGGCTCGCCGGTGCCCATGAATTTATTCTGGAGCTTCCCGAAGGTTATGACACGGTAGTAGGAGAACGCGGCGCGAGCCTTTCGGGTGGTCAGCGCCAGCGCATCGCCATTGCCCGCGCGCTTATCGCCAATCCGCGCATTCTCATTTTTGATGAAGCGACCAGCGCGCTTGATTATGAAAGCGAGCATATTATCCAGCAGAATATGCGCCATATCGTAGAGGGGCGCACGGTGATTATTATCGCCCACCGCCTTTCCGCCGTGCGCCATTGCGATCGGATCATCACCATGGATAAAGGACGCGTCATTGAAGATGGAACGCACGAAGAACTGTTACGATCCAATGGCCGTTATGCCACTTTGCTGCGATTGCAGGGGACGTAGGACATGAAAATATTCCTGCTTAAAAATCACCTGAATGAGTACGTAAAACGCACCCTTCTGTTTGCCCGCTGGCTGCGCGTACATTTCATGTTATGGATTCGCTCTTTCAATAAAGCCGATGAGGAAGTGGAGTTTTATCCGGCAGTGCTGGAAGTGCTGGAGACCCCGCCCTCGCCGCTTGGCCGCACCATTATTCACGTCATCATGTTGTTTTTGACGCTTGCCATCCTGTGGGCCTGCATCGGAAGCGTGGATATCATCGCCACCGCACAGGGGAAAATTGTGCCAACCACCCGTATTAAAACCATTCAGCCGCTGGAGGCCGGAGTAGTACATACTATCCGCGTGCAGGACGGGCAACAGGTCAAAGCAAATGATGTTCTTATCGAGATAGATTCCACCATCAGCCAGGCGGAACGTGACCGCCTGCATAGCGAATTTATTACAGCATCCCTGGATGCAGCGCGACTGAAAGCACTGGTAAGCGATGCGGATAATCCCATGGACGAGTTTGTCCCTCCTGAAGATGCCTCAAAGCCGCAGGTGGAAACACAAAAAGCCTTATTGATGAATCAACTGAGTGAACATAAAGCCAAGCTGGTAGGGCTGGATCAGCAGATCGCGCAGAATGAAGGCAACCGCAGCGCGGTACTTTCCACCATCGATAAGCTGACGCAATCCATTCCCTTGCTGGAGGAGCGCGCCAAAATGCGCAAAAAGCTCTCTGAAAGAGGCTATGGCTCCAAGATCGACACCCTGACCGTTGAACAGGATTTGCTCGAACATCAGAAAGAACTCGAAGTGCAGCAGGGGCGGCTCGCTGAAGCCACCGGAGGGCTGGAATCACTGCGCGAGCAGCGCAAGCAGGCGGACGCGGAATTCAAGCGTACCCAGCTCGATAAATTAGCCGAGGCACAGCAGAAAGCAGCAAGCCTGCAACAGCAGCTATTGCAGGCTTCGCAGAAATTCCGCCTGCAGACGCTTACCTCCCCGGTGGATGGGACGGTGCAGCAGCTGGCAATCCATACGGAAGGGGGCGTAGTAACGCCTGCGCAAACGCTGATGGTAGTCGTGCCTGCAGACAGCCATCTTGAAATCGAGGCCATGGTTTCTAACCGTGACATTGGCTTTGTACATGCAGGGCAGGAAGTCGGCATCAAGGTGGATACATTCAACTTCACCCGCTACGGGCTGCTGCGTGGCAAGGTCATCTCCGTTTCGCGTGACGCGATCATGCGTGAAAAACCTGCCGGCCATGAAGGCGGCAAAAAACAGGCAGGCGATGAAAACGAAAGCAGCGAACTGGAAGGGCAGGAGCTTGTCTATGCCGCACGTATTTCACTTGATGTCACGCAGATGGATATTGACGGCAACATGATCAACCTTGAACCCGGCATGGCAGTGACGGCAGAGATCAAAACCGGGCACCGCCACATTATCAGCTACCTTCTCTCGCCACTGCGCAAGCACCTGCAGCAGGCGTTGAGGGAGCAGTGATGGTTGGTGAAGTAACCGTGTGCGTTCTGCGTCACCTGGCCAGCCTGGGTAGCTGCTTCGATTAAGCATAACCTTGGCAGGTGAAGATTCTCCAGCCGTGCGGTTAATCAATCATATGCCTTTCTGCATAAGCTGGCACAGGGTCATCAGCTCGCCCGTATTCAAATCCGACACCAGAATAAAACGCATGTGGTTTTGCTGCCAGTATATAATATTATAGCCGCGATTAGAGAGTTTTTGCGGTGATTCATCGGCTTCTGTCACAGGAAGTATGAACGCGTTGATAATATGTTTGTTGTGCCGATACGTAAGCGCTGCTGCATTCTGGTGCTGCAGATATTCTAACCGCCCGCCGAGCAGAGGATAGCCTTGTGTTGTAAAATCATATACCGGTGGGGAAAAATCGATCTTGCCGGTAAACCACGGCTTAACCGTATGTTTGTCGGATGATGCCACATCGTTTAAATGTTCCGCCATCAGTGAACGCACATGTTCTGACACTGCTTCATCCACCCAGATATCCTGGCCAGACGGAACCACCACATACAAAAGTAATACTGCTGCAACCGCAGCGGCAGAGAAAATCTGAACACCCCAGTTCTTTGTGATATTTTGCAGCACTTCCCATATGCTTGAAGTCGTCTGTGCTTCAATGTCAGCAAATATGCTTTTTGTAAGCGCTTCCGGCATTTCATAATGGTGTGTTTTTTCCTTTATGGCGGCCTTCAGAACTTTCATTTCTTCATACTGGCGTTTGCATTTCGAGCAACTATCCAGATGATCGGCAACAAGCATTGCCGTGGCAGTATCCAGTTCATTATCCAGATAACCGTGAAGCCAGCGCAGGCAAATATTGCAATTCATTTCATTCATGTCCGTACAACTTCAATAACTCTGTTTTCAGCATCACCCGCGCACGCGCTAAACGCGACATTACCGTACCAAGCGGAATATCCACAACCGTTGCAATATCCTTATAAGCCATATCTTCCAGTTCTTTCAGGATAATGACCTCACGAAATTGCGGCAATAATGCAGCAAGCGCTTTATGCAGTAATGCGGCATCCTGACTGCGCATGGCGGTAAGCTCAGGCGTCTCCATATCGCCAAGCGCAATGTCATCTTCTGCTATTTCATCCCCTATATTAACCCATTTGTTACCAGCCGACTGTTTAAGCCAAGTATAGCTTTGGTTGCGCACGATAGCGAGCAGCCATGCGCGCGCATTTCCACCGGTAAAGCGATTCATAAACCTGAATGCCCTAAGGGCGCTTTCCTGCACGACATCATGCGCTGCGCTTTCACTGCCAGTGAGCCAGCGCGCAAGGTTATACGCCGCATTCATATGGGGTGCGAACAATTCGTTAAAACGCTTCACGTCGGCCTTATGACTCATTGTATCCCATCATACTAAACTGGTATCCGACTTGTTTTATTCCGTGATTCTAAAATATTTTTTAGTCACGGGAATAAAAACGACTCCCTGCCGGTTATACATCGTGAAAGTCTTTTCTGCAAATCCTTAACCCACGGAGTTTTTATGACTATTAATTTTTTGAATTCTAACGGCGTTGTTCCCCCGGAATTAAACCGCAGGTCATTCCTGAAATGCTCTGCCTGGGCAGGGACCGGTGTGTTATGGGCACTTGTTGGCGGCATACCAAAGGCCTTTGCGCTGGATGCGGCTGGCAGCGTGAGTGACGGCGCCGCATTATCCAGCAGTTTTCATTTTGTGCAGATCAGCGACAGTCACATCGGCTTTAATAAAGAAGCGAACCCAGAGCCAATAAAAACCTTACAGGAAGCTATTGGCAGGATTAATGCCTTCCCGAAGAAGCCTTCCCTCATTCTGCATACGGGTGATATTACGCATCTTTCCAAAGCGTCTGAATTCGATACCGCCGCGCAAGTTTTAGGAACCTTGCCCGCACCGGTGCATTACGTACCGGGCGAGCATGACACGCTGGATGAAGGTGGCGGTAAACTCTATCTGGAGCGTTACGGCAAAGGCACTAAAGGCAACGGCTGGTACAGTTTTGATGATCATGGCGTGCATTTTATTGCCCTGATTAACGTGTTTAATTTTCAGGCAGGAAAACCAGCCACTCTGGGAGCCGAGCAGCTGAAATGGCTGGCAGATGATCTGCGATCGGTTTCCATGAGTACGCCGGTTGTCGTGTTTGCACATATGCCCCTCTGGACAATCTATGAGCCATGGGGGTGGGCAACCGGAGATGCTGATCAAGCTCTCACCCTGCTCAGAAAATATGGCTCAGTAACCATTTTAAATGGTCACATACATCAGGTTATTCAGAAGGTGGAAGGTAATATAACTTTCCATACCGCACGCGGCACAGCTTATCCGCAGCCCGCACCCGGTGCAGCACCGTCACCTGGCCCCATGAAAGTGCCCGCCGAACAGTTACGCAGTTATCTGGGTATTACCGATGTCGTAACCGTGCAGGGCAATCATCCGCTGGCGCTGGTTAATTCAACCCTGTCCTAACCTCATTTACATGGAATACCCTCTATGAAGAAATCATTTTTTATTCTTGTCCTTGGTTCTCTGCTTATCTCAGCACCGGCATGGGCAGAAGACCCCAAAATTGAAATTAAAGAATACGAATTTGTGCCCAAAAGCCTGACCGTAGCAGTTGGCACGAAAGTCACCTGGGTTAATCGCGATGAAATACCACACACCATTGATGATGGTAACAAAGGATTCCACTCTGCTGCGCTTGATACCGACGATACTTATTCCTACATCTTTACCCAACCCGGAACTTATCAGTATTTTTGCAGGTTACATCCACATATGACCGGCACTATTGCCGTTACGGCCAAATAAGGAACGGTATATGAACCCCGCTTCTGTTTATAATACCACCGCAAAAATATTGCACTGGCTCATGGCAGGTTTGATCATATGCATGTTGGTTTCAGGCTGGATAATGACAGCGGAAAATATTTTAGACGGCCACGAAAAATCCATTGTGCTGCAAGTGCATAAATCCGTTGGCATGGTGGTGCTTACTCTTGGTTTATTGCAATTGGCGTGGCGATTACTAAATCCATCTCCCCCGTTTCCCAAACATATGGCGTTATGGGAAAAGATTTTAGCGCGGATGACGCATGTGATTTTGTATGGCCTGACACTCATCATGCCGCTTGTCGGCTGGATGATTATCTCAACCCTGCCGCATAATTTCTTGTTTTTTGGCCTGTTTCCTATTCCCAATCTTCCTGTCCTTCATGATCTGCCCAATAAAAAGGACATCCGCGAGGTTCTGGAAAATATTCACGGGACATTAGCCTGGGTTGTTATCGCATTTATAACCTTTCATGCCGGCGCCGCCATGAAACATCATTTTATCAACCGTGATGATATTCTGTTGCGTATGTCGCCACAATTTTTCGGGCGGATTCTGCGCTATCTGCGAGGAGGCGTTTGAGTTAAGCATTGTCGGAAGCAATCCATAATGGAATGCAGGCCAGAGCTTAGAAAGATCGCTTACTCATCATTCAATCCCTTTCCATGCAGGATTTTCTGTATGGATTTTTCAATCCTTGATTCCCGGGTTTTGGATTGTTTGGGTGCGGAAAAATGGAGGATGTATGCTCTTTGCCGTCCCGGCGTCAGTGCATGAAACGCTGTTGCAAGGGTCGGGTTTTCATCTAATTTATTCCGGAGTTCTTCAGGAACGGGAAAATCGGCAGTCTTTTTAAGCTCCACTTTCAAACCGGCTTTTTCCACTTCGATGGCTTCATGAATATAGGCTTTCAGGGTAGCTTCCATCTTCACTATTTCACGAACACTGGTGAACCGGATCTGGCGCGCCGCCTGCACATTCTGCGTTTGCTGGATGAGAATGCCCCTGGCATCCTTTAACAAGACGCCCTTGAAAAACATAAGTGCGCAATATTCTTTAAATGCATGGATTAGAACGATGTTACGTTTTTCAAACGTGTAACAAGCCTGCCCCCACTTCAATTCTTCAGCAAGCCCGCAATCAAGCACGATTGTGCGTAATTTCTTTAATTCTTCCTGCCATTTTTGGGCTTTATTAAAACAAAAATCAACCTTGGGATTTTCCATATTCCCCCCCTCTCCTGCGCTTAACACCGCTTATCAGGCAAATAGCATGAAGGTGATCTAACTAAAACCCAAAAACATCCTGTACAATAATTATTTCGCGCATGGGGGGCGGGAAATATCTTCCATCTTCAGAGAAGAAAGTAGGAACGCCGCCTTCTCCCCATCCATCGGCAGGCGCGTGCAATCCCATCATAATATCCATTTCCTCTTTATTTACCAGCAGGATTTCTGATGCGTGCCTCCCTAATATAGCATATCGACGTTTCATATCTGCGCTCCTATCATGCAACCATCTGCAATATGGGATGAATTATGGTTTTATTATTATAAATAGTAGCACTTAACGGTTAAATAACGGTTAATTATGGAGTAAAAATCAACACATACGCCGGACATTTGTATTTGTAATGCCTAGCCTTAAGTGGCATAATTATCGAATATATTTTGAGAAAGTCGTTAAATATAAAACATAATATCAGTACTTTATCTCAACTGAAGTTTGTTCTATGCTAAACCGGAGAGCATTGTTATTGTTTACAGGTTATGTTATTGTAATTAGCTTATGAGCCGCGGCTTTACCCTTATAGGACTGTCTATTGCGCTTGTGATAATTGCTGCCCTCCTGGGCGGTGGCATAGCCATGTTTATAATAAAAAAACACGAGGCACAATATAACGCGACCGTCAACATCATGAGCAATATAGAGCAGGCGCTCCAGAGCTATGAGATTTCCTTTAACCGCCTGCCCTGCCCATCTTCTTTGACTGCCACAGCCACCGACCCAAACTATGGCCTTGAAGCCGCCAATCCAGGCATCGGCAATTGTGCCGGAGCCGTTCCGGCTGTCAATGCGCTTTACCAGAACAGAAATAACACTTACCGGGTAGCGGAAGGCGGCGTACCCACCACTGCCCTGAAGCTGCCGGAAAGCTATATGTATGACGGCTGGGGGCACAGAATCCGCTATGCGGTCGATACCAGCCTCACTGTGCTAAATTCAAACGCTTCCGGCAGTAATTCCAAAGGTACAAATAGCAATTCAACGGGCGGCCAGTCTGATGACCTGTGTTTTCCTACCCCGAGCGGGCTGACCGTATATAACTATAACGGAAGCCCTGCGATCTTCCACAGCAACAATGCAGCCTATGTGTTGCTGAGCCACGGGGCTAACGGGCACGGCGCCTATATGCCAGACGGCACTATATTAAATGCCAATAGCAATAATGCAGCGGAGCTGTCGAACTGCCACTGCACCAATACAGCCAGTTCAGACGCCTATAAAGCGCAGTATTACCAGGAAGCCGCGCAATACCAGAATGGCCATGCCGGAAGCTCAGCTTATTACTACGATGATATCGTCACCTTCAAGGAACCCTCACAGATGAAGGAAAGCAGTTCAGCAGCCTCTCCGGAATGCTTTTACGTGATAGATGCGGGACGGTACGGAGAGAACGACAGCGCCCTCTATTATTCGACCACGCTGGACAACTGGAAAACGAATACTCCCCCCGGCGCCCAATATATAACGCATATGGTTAAGGATGCATACGGCAATATCTATGTTAACGATTATCTGGCAAGCGCGGTATATAAATACACCCTTTCCACCGGCGCATGGAGCACGTTTATAAACTCTTCTGATATGCCTTACACTTCCTCCTGGATGCCAACGGGGCTGGCATTAGATAACAACGGCAATCTCTATCTGTCCGGATATTATTTTAACGGCAAATTCACCGATCAGGCAGTACAGAAATATGACTCTACCGGCATGAAGGAGGGCAGCCCATATAACAACTCGTTTAATTTACCCAATAACCTGTTTATAGATAAAAATAATAATCTGTGGATGCTGGACAGCGGCAATAATAATCTCCAGCAATGCTCGCTTTCCACTGACTGCTCAACACCAAGCAACTGGACTACCTACGGGGGCGGAACCGGAGCGGCTGCCGGGGATTTTTACAACCCCGCAGGAATCTATGTGGATACCAACGGCTACATATGGATTGCTGACACTAACAATAACCGGATACAGAAATGTACCACTTCTCCTTCTTTCAGTTGCGTCACCTGGCCATCCGATAGTACGAGCGTTGGCAATGCTCCTGGGCAATTCAACAATCCAAAGGCACTCTATGGAGACACTGCCGGCAATATATGGGATGTTGAAGACGCATCGGGGCAAATGCGCATCCAGAAATACAATGGCACCTCCTGGAATATCATTCAATCTTTCCCCTATGCCAATAACTTATGTAATATCTATCCCGTGAAGGCGGGGGCAAGGTGACGCGCTGTCTGCGCCCAGAATTTAATTGGCTAACAACACGTTCTCCTATAAATTAGAGTGGTATGCTGACGCCAAACCAGAAAAAACCCGGTATTGTCCAGATAATCATAAGTATTTCATTGATGATTATTTTGTTTGTCGGGTTTTCTAAGCACCCCGCCCTGATTCAAAAAGCTTTTATGTATATCCCTTACGTAATATTCGGGTTTGGCGCCGTCATTTTTTTCTCTGTTTTTTCTTCCCTGGCATGGCAGCGATTTTTTCCAAAATCGTTCGAGAAAAGCGGCATACACATCGAGGATCGCCCCTCCCTTGGCCTTGTGGGCAGCGAGGGCAAGGGATCAAGGCTCCGGTTCAGGGAAACCGGCGAAGGCACAGTGATTGCGTGGTCGCCCTGGGATTACGCGCTTATGCTGGTGGCCACTTTTTTCTTCGGCCCGTTCATGATAGGATGCATGGTTCCGGATTATAAAAAAATAGCCGCCCAGACGCCGTTCGTATTCTTATTCATTCTGGTGGCTATTTGCGGCGTGGCAACTTATTCATTCTTTTCCACATTATGGACATTGCTGTTTAATCGCCCTACATTGCTCATCAAGGCCAGCGGCATTGAATTCCGCCGCGGAAACCGGCTGATTGAAACATTCCGGAGCCACCAGACAGAGCGGGTTTTTATTGAAAACCACACCTATGTTTATCAAAGCCAGCATGGCGGAAGCTTTAACACCCCCAATTACATTCTTAGCGTCAACCTTGAAGGCGGCAAAACAATCAGGCTATGTATTTCGGACAAGAAAGAACAAATAGAAAACCTGAAATCCATTATCGAAAGCAAATTCCAGATACGGGGGTGAGTTGTGCTGGTGCGGTCAAGTATAGTCCGCCTGCGTTGCGATGCAACTTCGGCGCGATAGTCTCCGCTTAACCGCTCGCTTTTCGGCTTGCAGAGCATAGGGTGGTGACCCCTACGGGACTTGAACCCGTGTTCCCACCTTGAGAGGGTAGTGTCCTAACCACTAGACGAAGGGGTCGCTTGTGTTATGGCTCTAACCGCTTATATACGTTTTCTATGGACCAATAGATATGATTATTCGGCATTTCTGACAGCACCTTAAAGGCCGCGTCGTTAAAGGTTACAGGCACATGTTTGTCATTACCGTCAAAAACCGGCGTTCCCGGCGCCTTATACTGGATATAAGCGGATACCTTTTTCTTCACTATCGTATATATCAGCAGCTGGCCTTGCGTTATTTCATACATGCAGGTTTCACCTGTCGGCTTGTCTTTTTCCCTTATCAGCAGAAATTTATATTTTCCTATGTTCAGCGTTCTTAAGTAAATGGTTTTTCTGCTGTAAATGCCGATATCAAGATCATCGGATTTAAGGAGCTGGTTCATGCCGTCAATGCGCAATGCGCTGTCGTCCTTCACGATGGTAAATGGCTGATTGGTCCCGCTGCCTTTCGTCTGCTTCCATTTTCCTGCCAGATCCGCATCGATAGCTCCCTTCTGCCAGTACTGATCAAAATTATCGAGTCCCATATAGCTGACTCCCCCGGTGAAAGGAATAGGAATACCGAAGTCTGAAAGTTCTACATGCGAAGAGGGAGGGCAAGCGCTCAGACTTAACAGAAGCACGCCCGCGCAGATATTAAGGGTTAGCTTTTTCATATATGAATTGCCCGGCCTGCCACGTTCATCGCGGCTTCCTTGATCGATTCGTTTAAGTCCGGATGCGAGTGGCAGGTACGGGCGATGTCTTCGGAAGATGCCCGGAATTCCATCGCGATAGCGGCTTCCGCGATCATCGTTCCCGCCTGCGCGCCGATGATATGGACGCCGTAGACTTCATCGGTTTTGGCGTCGGCAAGAATCTTCACGAATCCATCCGTCATTCCCATCGTTCGTGCGCGCGAATTGGCAAGGAACGGAAACTTTCCGACTTTATAGCTCACATTTTCAGTTTTCAGTTGCTCCTCAGTTTTACCAATCGTTGCCACTTCCGGCATCGTGTAAATCACACCCGGAACGAGATTATAATTCACATGCCCCTTCTGCCCCGCCATGGTTTCCACGGCAGCGATGCCGTCTTCTTCGGCCTTGTGCGCAAGCATAGGCCCGGAAATCACATCGCCAATCGCATAAATCCCCGGCACATTGGTTTCAAAATGGGCATTCACTTTCACCCTGCCCCGCTCATCCTCAGCAACACCGAGTTCTTTCAAACCCAATCCTTGCGTGTACGGCCTTCTGCCAATCGCCACCAGCACATAATCTGCAGCAAGTTCCTCCGCCTTACCGCCGCTTACCGGCTCGGCAGTGACGCGCGCGCCTTTAGCGTCGGCCTGCACTTTGGTCACTTTGGCAGACAGCCTGAAGGCGATGCCCTGCTTTTCAAGAATTTTCTGGAACTGGCGGGAAATTTCAGCATCCAGCCCCGGCGTGATACGATCGAGGAATTCCACTACCGTCACTTCCGCCCCCAGCCTGCGCCAGACCGAGCCCAGCTCCAGCCCGATAACGCCCGCGCCTATCACGATTAATTTTTTTGGCACTTCCGAAAATGTAAGTGCGCCGGTGGAAGACACCACACGCTGCTCGTCAATTGTGACGCCGGGGAGCGGCGTGGTTTCCGAGCCGGTGGCAATCAGGATACGCCTGGTATTCAGCAGCAGCGATTTTTTGTCCGGCGTGGTGACACCAACTTTACCGGCAGCGGCAATCATGGCAGTGCCGATAACGTAATCGATTTTATTTTTCTTAAACAGCCCTTCAACGCCTTTGGTGAGGCCATCCACCACTTCATCCTTGCGGGCGAGCATTGCTTTCAAATCGAGCGTGATTTTGCCGATAATACCGCGCTTTGCGCCGTGGCCAGCTTCCTCGAATAGTTCAGAGTCATGCAGCAGCGCCTTGGACGGGATGCAGCCTACATTAAGGCAGGTGCCGCCGAGCTTGCCGCGTTTATCCACGCATGCCACTTTCATGCCAAGCTGCGCAGCGCGAATAGCGGCGACATAGCCGCCTGGCCCGCCGCCAATTACTATCAGGTCATATGTCGTATCAGTCATGATGATTCCCTCCGAAGAAATTGGGGGGAATTTATTATAGAAATCCCGTGCAGTAAATAACTATTGCAGACTGAAAACCAGTCTTCCCTAACCAATAGCAGTGGCTTTTGCGCAATTTTCTGATATTATTGAAATAAAACTGATGCTTAAATTATGATAGATATAGAATTCAGAGAGAAGAGTCGTGGCTGGAATGTTTTGCATCTCTGGCGAATTACTCCAGATGCATACGCTGCAGAAGATGAAAAACTTCAATGCACAACCATACAGCCAGAACAGATAGACCACGATGCCCCTACGCTGATCATTTTCCCCGGCAGGTCTGTATATAGTGATAGCGGGCTTCTGGAGATTGTATCCCGGAGGTATCTTGAAATGCTGGGCGGTACAGAACTTGCCGATTACCATCCCTATCGGCAACAACTAGCGCAAACAATGCCGCGAATCCAGACCCTCGCCATTACCTATCCTTACTCAACAAAAGAAGATCGCCAAACGCTGAATGAAGCAACCCAGAATGTGGAGGGTGAGCCCGGCAACCCCTATTCTCTCCTTGCTTACCAGTTACTGGATGTATTCCTTAGCGGTGCGGAAAGATATGATCCCGATAGCAGAACGCAAATACCCGCCATACAGAAACAGTTAAGGACAAAAGTAATTGGCGCACACAGCCGGGGGAGCCTTGTCGCAGAAGGCCTGCAGAATGCCATGTTCGCTATTCTTACGGAAAAAGGGTTTCCTCAAGAAGTTATAACGGGCGCAATTATGCCCAATCTTAAAATCGTGACCTACGGTGATATAGGTATCGGAGGATATCTTGGTGACTATCCGGTGGGAAACAGAATTATAAGGGGGACGCGCTCAATGTGATCAGCGTCATAAAAAAACAGGGGCGACCGTATTACACGTGATGAACTACCTTGATGCCATGCTATTTAAGGAACCTAAAGCACGTGGAACTGCACTGGTGCTGAAAAAATGCCGTGAGGCATTTCGGGAAGCGTTCCTGATGGTCAGTATTCCTCCAAGAGAAAACGACGCCGACGGCCATGCAATGTCCATCTATACAAAACCTGTTGAAAAACCATCAGTTTCCGCTAACAGCGATAGCTATTCTTATACGAAAGTTACAGGGCACATGCACAACAATGCGCTGTGCGGGGCATGATGCTGGACGCATTGCTGGCTGCGCAGGCGATAAGAGATGGAGAAGATATACCCTCCGTACCGGATATTGCTTCTTTTGCCTGTAAGCCATACCCCATGTTAGGCAATGAGTCCTGTCCTGTGAATCAGGCGGCATATGAAAACGTGGTGAAATATATTACTGCGCTTCCTGCGGCTAATGACAGGGCAACCATTAAAGACATCCTGTCGGGACATATTACCAGCCATACCGCACTGACCACATACGGCCTGCATACAATCAATAATCCCCGTTATCAATGGAACCAAACAACCCGGCCTAACGGGACACGTTATTACGCGCTTGATATAAATCAAGCCTTTGAACAGGGAAAGGATGCCCCGGACTTTGGGTTGTTAATGGCGACACTGGCTAATGAAGCAATTGAGCCGGTCATCGAGAGTAATCTTATATACGTCCCGCGGGGGCGTACGCCCATAGCGGACGAACTATCTCCCGAACTGCGCGCAGCCATTTTGCAAGACCCGGAACCTGGCTTCCTGTTACATGAAATAGGCAAAAGAAAACTTCAATCCCCGGAAACACGAGCGCGCTAAGGCGACCGCTACTTATTGTAAAACCCTTTATAGAATTCTTCTTCCACATTGAACTCATACCTGCCCTGCTTGTTTTTGGGTAGTTTTTTGCACTGGTGGGTAATGTCAAAATCCGGATAATAGGTCACTATAGGCAGTTTCATCAGTTTTTTGAGTATGTAGCCCTGCTCATGCTCATCAAGCTTGCGTTTGATTTTCTTGTCGATTCTCCATAATTCGCCAACGACCACGTCTTTCTTTTTGCCGGTAAAATAGAGCAGCGGATAGGTTTCATCGGGTGCCAGATATAACACATAGCCGTGCAGCTTTTTCTCGCGGAGAAACTTTGCGCCTTTCATGTGTTTGTGTAAGATACCGTTCTTCTTGAGCGTTCCGTAAGCGAATATTTTCATAGTCCATCCTTTTGCGATACTATTTGTAAGCAATTTTCATGGTAAAGAAAAGGAGATTACACTCTGGCGGGGGCCGGATTTTCCTGTGTTGCGGCAAAATCCTGAGGTTTCCTTGCCATCTGCGGTACCCTGGCTTGCGTTTGCTGTACCCTCTGCGCATACTGGCTTGCCGCTGGTTCCGCAGAGCCTGCCTGTGCTGGGGCAGGGGCGAACGGATTGTCCAGCCTGATCCCAAACTCCTGGAAAACCGCTTCCGGGTTGTTACCGCCTTTAATGGCGGCAGCGGCTGCTTTGACTTCCTGCATATCCTTAGACTTGCTGGCAAGCTCCACATACCCAAGACTGTTCGGAAATGTATCCAGATAGCCATTGCCAAGCAGGTAGACGAATTTACCAACGGTAAAATTCGCATCCGGCGGGGCAGTATTATACGTATGGTTCATCATATCCGCAATCAAGGTGGAAAGCTGCCTGTTGCGCTGCGCTTCCAGAGAGTTGGGCACCGGCGGCTTGTACGCCTTGTTCTCTGCCCTTTCATTCAGGTTGAACAGGAGGTCAATATCAGAAGCGCTGATAAGGATATTGGGGTCTGCGGTGGTATGGTTTATTTTTACATCCACCATTTCCTGCATGGCTTCAAACAGCGATTGTTTGCGCAGGAAGCCATCCGAGAAAAGATACGCGCCCATCACGCCACTTCCGAGTTTTAACCCGACATTGTCCAGATCATCATTTCCTTTATGGCGATACTTTTTGGAATTGAACAGCGGCGCCCATGGTATAAAGAAAGTAAATCCAGCGCTTAACCGCTTTATGGTTCTGGTTACGAGAGAGTGCGTAGTTGTTTTTACTATGGCATTCTGGCTTTTGCGCATATCATGGAATTTTACCTCTTTTGGATCCTTGCCAAGTTCATACCCTACCGCTTCGGCAGATAGTGTTTTGATATCCTTGTAAGTGCGGCGGGTATAAAATGCGGTAAAGGCGTTTATCGCCGCACCAAAGGCTATCGTGGCGATATTAGATGTCAGCCATTTTTGTATTCCTTCATCCTTGAACTTGCCAAAGATGCGATCGTTTTTCCTGATTTTTTTATTAGGGCCGAATAAAATATCCGTACCTTCAAAAAGATAGCGCACGGACAGGAAAGGCAATATCGCCTGCCAGAATATAGACGTATAGCGCGAGAAGCGTCCCACCATCGTTAAATCAGTCGCTGATGTGGCTGGTGGCGCGGTGACTTGCGTTTCCTTCTCAGGCGCACTATTGTTTACAGGCTGTTCCATACAAACCTTACATAGACTCTCCCACTCTTATATTGCCTTGTTTTCCATGCATTATACAGCAAAACTTTGTGAAGATTTTGTGACAAAACCAAGGGTAAATAGTCATTGTTATTATGCCAGCTAGGCGGCAAGGTGACCGCTGATAGGGGATTTGGGAGTTGGAAACGAAAGGTAGGGAGAAAACGCTGCAAACCAATGCTACCCTCAACAATTTCGTCTTTGAACCCCTCGCCCAAATCTACCTCTCCACTGCCATAACCATAAAAATCTGCTATTATAATACTAAAAAATCCTTCAACTCACTATGCTAACGCTTTCTTAAAGTATCCTTGGCATTATTGGTTAATTTTAACTAATAATTAATAAATAAATGGTATAATTAGTTAATTATAATAAATCCTGGATGCGATTCAGGCTCTGGCGCCAGTGAAGTGAACGTGATGGGAAAATGAGGAACTATATGCAAATCGGAAAATATTGTGTCACCCTTCTAATTGCGTTGTGCATGACGGCGGGAAGCGCATCAGCGGTTAACTGGGTAAGTGCGCCGCTAGCCTGCCTGCCCGATCGCGCGGTTATATGGAATAATGGCGCAGAGGCCGAGCTTTGCCATTGCCCGCCACAAAGCATGTGTCCGCAACAATCTGCAACGGTAACGCCAGCAAATGTTAATTTCAATGTAAGTTTAGATGTTAAAACCAATCCGCACGGTAACAGCGCTGCCACCAATCACATGGTCACGGTAAACTTTACGCTCAGCGGCACTGACGTGGCCAATTATTACAACAGCGCAGGTACATTCAACTTCGTTAATTATCCTTCTTTATCCTTTACCAGCCCAGGCATCGCAAAGGGTAACTCTCCCTATGCCCCTTTTGATCCTACCCAGATATTTGTTATGCAAGATCACACCAGTTATGGCTGCCCGGGTGGAGTTGATGCGGGAGGTGCCTGGGGAGCAATACCGGACTATCTCACACCACTAACACGGCAATATCTTGTGGATACTGGTGTACCTTATAATGCTTCCGCTAATGACCCTAGTATTGATAATTTATGCAGTCGCGAGAACGGGGTATTCTCATATGGGGTCACGGTGACAGTCAGTGATACCCTGGCTAGCCAGATTACTCAGGCTACGCAATTACCACCCACACTTGTTAGCAACTGTTGCCCCCAGACCAGCTTCACCTGTCCGCAAAGCCAGGGGGTACAAGTGGGGCAGGCCAATAGCGCCAGTTGCCAGGAAACTGTAAATTTAAGCCGTCTCGGTTGCCTGCTGGAAGGAACACCTGTTCTTACTGCCAGCGGCAAGAACAAGAAAGTGGAGGATATTGCACTTGGCGATCGCCTGAAGGGAGAGCATGGCGAAGTCACTGTGATAGCCATCAATAAGTTTACGCAGTCTGCTGACGAGATGTATAGTTTCAACGGCGGAACAGCATTCATCACCTCCGAGCACCCAATCCTCACCACGCGTGGCTGGAAGTCGATTAACCCGCAGTTCACCTCGGTCAAAAGCGGGATAGGCCCCATTGGCAAACTGAGTGCGGGCGATGAAATCATCACTCGCACGGGAACGCTGAAGATCACTTCCATTGAGAAACATGCCATCCATGCTCCCGCTATCGCCTATAATCTTTCTGTCAAAGGCGGCGACGGGTTCATCGCAAATGATGTCGTGGTCAAAGGTTTCTCGCAGGTGGAGATCCATTATTAAGTCGGCGGCAAGAAACTGCCTTCACATGTAACCATTAAAGAATAAAGCCGAAAAGAGTATCAAAGGAGAGAGTTTATGCAGTGCTTTATACGTAATCAGCAGGGTAATGTGATTATTATATTCTCTTTGGTCATCGGTATACTTGCCATGATTGCCATGACAGCTATAGGATTCACGAAATACGATATTGCGAAAACGAGCGTGCAGAATGCGCTGGACAACGCACTTCTCTCGGGCGTAGCGCTCTCGATCA
>Ga0206839_1089_pt1 | contig 21821 bp, 20 predicted proteins | sample Alteio_BWOrgCont_27_FD_152883 | JGI IMG/M metagenome (GOLD analysis project Ga0206839, IMG submission 152883) | Enriched cells from forest soil in Barre Woods Harvard Forest LTER site, Petersham, Massachusetts, United States -... | ecosystem: Environmental > Terrestrial > Soil > Temperate forest >... | reverse complement strand
GGCAAGGACGAGGATGATGCCAAGGACAAGATCACTGAAGAAACCACGCAAATCGATGCGAAAAAGCATGCGACTGCGCTAGCCGCGGCGCTCAAGACACAATTTGGATATTCGGTGCTCAAGCCGTTCCAACAACAAGTTGCAATTGCTGCGCTTAGTGGGCGCGATTCGTTTGTGCTAATGGCCACAGGATCGGGCAAATCATTGTGTTACCAATTGCCACCATTGGTAACAGGTCGCACGTGCATTGTTGTTTGCCCGCTGATTTCCTTGATGCAAAATCAAGTCCATGCGATGCGCGAACTCGGTATTGCGGCATGTTACTTGGGTGGCGGTGGTTCATCCGCCGAGCAGGAACGCGTGGAACGAGAAGCGTTATCGGGTCGCATGTCGCTTGTTTATTTAACAGCCGAAAAGGTGCCGTACTGGAAGGAAGAGCTCGAAGAACTGCACGAAAGGCACGGCATTTGTCTTGTTGCCATTGATGAAGCCCACTGCGTGTCAGAGTAAGTGAGGGGATTGCTTACGCACTCCCCTTGACCCCTTATACCTGACGCGTGCTTACCTATTTATTTGATTTGGACAGGTGGGGACACGATTTTCGACCAGAGTATCGCCGAATTCATGAACTGCGAGACGTACTGCCTGATGTCGCATTCATGTGCTTGACGGCAACGGCATCAGAGCGTGTACACAAGGATATCATTACCAATATGCGCTTACGCACTCCAGTCGAAGCCAAGGGATCGTTTGATCGTCCCAATCTTACTTACACGGTAATGCGCAAACGTGGTCGCAAGCAAGATATTCAGGCGCTGTTTGCAGAGTACAAAAGACGCAAGCAAGCAGCACTTGCAGCGGCGGCAGAAAAGTTTCCCGTTACGTCGTCCAAGGAGAAGAAATCGCCGCCAACCTCGGCCGTAGTGCACAATGCGCGCGACCACGGTCACACAAATGGAGAAGCGAGCCAGGGAGGTGTCGTTGCGAACAAAGATCAAAGTATCGCCCAAATGTTTGCAAAGCAAATCCAAAATTCCAAAGCACAGGCAAGCGTGGAGAACGACGACGATGATGAAGATCATGACCAGAACGAAACAGAAACGTCAAACAGCACGCAAGAGACGACAAAAGGCGACGAGAGTGAGGCTGAAGAGACCGAGACAGAGGATGCCGAGGCTCCCAAAAAGCGCGTGCGGAACTCGACGCCATTTCCTTTGGGTGTGACAGTCATGTACTGCAACACTAAAAAAGAAGTCGAGGCGATTGCGCAGTGCATCACGGATTGCGGTGTGCGTGCCATTGCCTATCACGCAGGTTTGCCGCCAGACGTGCGCACGCGCATACACGATGATTTCGTATTTGACCGCATTGAAGTGCTCGTCGCCACTACCGCCTTTGGAATGGGCATTGACAAGCCCGATATCCGTCGCATCGTCCACTATGGCTGCCCCAAAAGTCTCGAGACGTACGTGCAGCAAACCGGGCGAGCAGGTCGTGATGGCGCACCCGCGGACTGCATCATGTACTGGAACGACTGTGACTTTATGACCAACGCACGCCTCATGGAAAAATCAGCAGCAGACGCCGCAGCAGCAGCGATGGAATCAGGTCAAGACAATGAGACTGCACGCAAAAAGCGCACAGAAACGTTGCAAATGAACAAGCGCTTATTGGACAAGATGAAGCATTTTGCGACCGTAGCATCTGTTTGTCGTCGTGCGGTGTTGCTAGAGTATTTTGGGCAAAAACCAAACTCGAAGCGATGTGGACAGGGCTGCGATAATTGTCAGCGATATTCGCGCGCAGCTAAGCCTTCCGACTCATCGTCATCTTCGGGTTCGGGCGCGGGCTCTGACGCTAAACAACAAGTGGAAGACGACGAGGATGGAGTGCCGGCCGAACGTGACTGCACTGACGATGTGTTGCTCTTGCTAAGAACAGTCGAGACTACGCGCGGTCGTTTCGGTATCACCATGCCAATCGACGTATTGATGGGCAGCGGTCGCAAGCAGATCAAGGATAAAGGCTGCGACAAGCTCGACACATACGGCAAGGGAAGGCATCATAGCACAGATTGGTGGAAACAACTTGCGCGAGTTCTTATTGAACACCAATATTTGTGTCAACAACAACGGGAAGCGTTTGTCAGTGTCTGTGCGCTCGACTCGGCGGGTGAGAAGCTGTTGCAAAGTCACCGGCAAAACAAGTCACTGTCTGCAACTCAAAGTTCATCAGCCTCCGCATCGAGTGGCCCAATGCAGCCACGCGTGATGCTAGCTATCGCCGAGGAAAAGGCAAGCACAACGGCGTCAAGTCGCAAACGCAAAACTCCATCAGCCGACGCCCCTCAAATGGCGAGCACGAATTCTACTGCGGCCGGCTTACCATCTGAATTTTCGCCGAGTGAAGTTGGCTTGTACAATGCGTTGTCTGCATTGCGTTCAACGGTGGCGAAAAGGCAAGGCGTGCCAGCATACGTGGTCTTTCAAAACAAGCAACTGCACGAACTCGTGCGCAAAAAACCCATCACATCCGCCAGCCTGTTGAGTTGCGAAGGTGTGGGTGTTGCCAAAGCGACGAAATATGGCAGCGAATTTTCTGGCCTGATAACCAAGTACTGCGCCGACAATGGCATTGCACCGTCTGCTTCCTCGCACCGAGAGAACGCGCCCGCATCCGCGCCCACTATTTCAGGTTTGTCTAAATTTGCGTACAAGAGGCAACGTGTTTAGAGGATGCCTTCGGTTTTCCCCTTGACACTTTTCGACTAAACTGAAGGCACTGCATTGTTTAACGCACATGCGTGATGGCGCCTTCGGCGAGCGGCGCAATGGCCACAAATTAGAGGCTACTTGTAGCCTTCCCTTAACCTCTTGCGCGGTAATGAATGTTCTACGTCGATATGGCAGCGCAAGGGGTTGGGGGAAGCTGCATATTCGACCAGCCGTTAATGTTGGTTTAATTGTAAGTCGTGTTGGTTCTGCTGCCCAAGTTGATTGCTTAAGGCATCTCGGCTCCTTGCGCATTTATAGACGCAAGACTTGTCGTTTGTTAAGCAAAACAAATTTTACAAAATGCCTCTTTAAAACAACCTGCCATCTTTGTTTGCCCGAAATTTGATTGTGATAGCGCGCGCAATGCTACACGCATGTCAACGGCGCGCGCGTTGGCGTTTATTATTTATAACGCCGAATAAGTTGGTTCGCGACATCATCCAAATTATCGCCCAAAATGTGTGGTTGCGGGCCCACACTCAGAACATCGTTATATGGCCGCCGAATGAGAGCAGCGTCCCAACCTGCAGATATTGCACCCATTGTGTCCCAAGTGTGGCACGCAATCAGACAAAAGCGAGATGCAGGCAACTTGAGTTGGCGCTCAACATAGGCGTAAGCGTGCGGTGACGGTTTGTGATAACCCGCACCGTCTGCGCTAAAACGGTGATTAAAAAGATTTACGATACCACCATTTTCCAATTGTCGCGTTTGCACAGCGAGCGTATTATCTGTCAGTGTGCACAAGGTGAAGCCAGCAGCACGCAATTTGCGTAAAGCACCGGGGACTTCGCGGTAGGGTGGCATGGTTGCAAACATGTCGTTGAGGTACTGCTTGTCTCCTTCTGTAATAGTAATATTCCTGGTATCGGCCATCATTTGCATCACCGCTGCACCGATATCTGTAAAAGGCACATAAAAGTTGACAATGGTCAGCGCGGCCGAGTACAAGATGAGATTCGTGAACCAAAGTCTCATTACGTGTTTGTCACCAAAAATACGAGCAAAGACGGGTTCCATGGATTGCAGGTTCAAGAGTGTTTCGTTGACGTCGAATACAATGTATGGCAAACGAGATGACCTGGATATAGATTCTCCGCGATGGATGAGAGATGGATGCCGTGCGTTTAGCCTGTTGGAATTAAAAAGTGTCGCGCGTTCGTATTCACGGTAAGCGTGTCGTGCATTTGCCGAACGCGAAAGTGATGCACGCAAGCGTGTGTGTACTGGGTTCAACGTGACACGTTCACCATGCCGTTCGTGGCGTCTTGCTCTCTTTCCTTCTCTCGCGTGCGACATTGCTCTCAGTAATATGATTTCCAAATTTGCAGTTGGCGCACTGCACAATGCTGCTTTTTCTACTCCTCGCATCGTCGAAAGAGATAAGTCCAAGATTTTTCGTGTGAACAAAGGTCTAATCGTGTTTTGAATCGCCCCTTGGCACGTCAAGTGGTTAACGCGTTGCATGCAAGCTATTTTGACGTTTCGAATGATGAACCTTGTCTGTTGTGCGTTGGAAAAATACGCAGAGCGCTCGCACGTGCTTTCCGAACCAAAACAGGTTACGTTGTGTTTCAAGGAGGCGAGTCATTCGCATCCATCTCACGTGACAACACAAGTCCAATCGCGTAATAGTACGTGCGTTCACTTGCAACGCTTTTCAGTAAGCATCGCGCATGTGCATGCAGGCGCCCAATGAGAGCGCAAGGGGCTATAGGGAAGCGGCATGCGGCCCCATTTAGAGACAAATGGATTGATGTGCAAGCCCAGGGCCAAACAAAACAGGACACGAGCAGCGGTACTGGATCATCCTCATCGTCTTTCAAGGCCCCTTCACGTCAAAGTTTGGATGCGATTGTTCCTGGATGTGCGGTCAAGATCTGCAACAAAAACGAGCGATTCTGGACGCGCGTTACACAAGTCAACGGCAACGTAATTGATGCGCACGTGAGCAGCATTCTAACGGGTGTAGCGTACAATGTGGGCGATGTCGTCAGATTTGCCAATCGTCACGTTTACGATGTCATACTCAAAGACGCAGAATCAAAGCAAGTGGAAGCACTTAGCAAAATGCCTGCTATCAAAGCTTTGGATGCCGAGTTGAAGCACACTGGTAGGAGGGTGGAATTGGCTGACTTTGCGCGATTGGAGGCTGCTACCATCAGGCGCGTGTCCAAGGACTCTAATCCTTCCGTGGAGGACCACGCTGACGCTATTCTTGCGCGTCACTGCTCCACATGTGGGAAAACGGGGTCAAGATTACAGTGTTCTGTTTGCTTTGTCCGCTATTGTTCTTCGACATGTCAACTCGGCGACTGGCCTTCCCACAAGGTTGCCTGTCGAAACCCTCTTGTACCCGCCGCAATACACCGTCAAAGGAAAAAGAAAGCAAAAGCCAAGACCAAAGCTGCGGCCCAAAAGAAGAGGGAAAGCGTGCCGCGCGTAGCGCTCCTTGAACCCAATGCGCTTCTCGATGTAAACGTTGCCGCGGGTAGCACACCTTGAACTCGCTTCGTTCCACGAAGGATCCGTTGCGCCTTGAGGCTGTTCGATTGCGCACTACGTATGACGACGCGCCATGTACATTTGGTTATCTGTTAACGATAGATCTTTTCTCACTAAATCATGTACATACATAGCAATCGCGTTAACAAAACCAAGGTTGTTCGACTTGATCCGATCGCATCGATATGGAACTACCGATGTAGATTTGAGACCGTCGATGACATAGCCGGTGCAGCAGACCGCTTACATCCTTGGAAATATCGACGCGCGCGCTACACGATAAGGTTGGATACGGAGACCACCTTCTCGTAACAGCTCCAACAGTGGCTGATTTGGACAACACAGCCGGCACAAAATGCGTGTCCGCATTGTAACCTACAAATCGAGGGTGCATGTTCAAGAAAATGACAGTTACGAACCGTGTGTCGAACCATTCGATACCGGAATGATGGACCGGATACCGAATTTGCATCGGTTCGACACACTGGATACGCGCGCAAGAGGTACCTGCGATCTACTGGTCGTTCAGAACAAATGGTGCAGTGGCTTTTGCCGTTTGTTGCCTTGTCTTGCCTAAGCCGCTCCACACGATTTACAAGGTCTACGAGCAGGCAATAGGGAGCACGATCATGTAATAATTTAAGGCACACGATTTACAAGGTCGACGAACAGGGACACGAAAACATCACGCGATTGATTATGTACTACGTCAAGGCAAGCGCATGGTTCGACACTTCAATCTTATCGCATCGTACCTCGCTGCTTGACCTGCGTACGAATCCATTCCTTGAGCCTGCCCTGCGCTTCGGCATCAGGCACAAGCATGTGCAACTTGGCGTCTCGCACGCTAATTAGACTTTCCAACGTAAAGTTTGCAAAATGGCCGAGATAACGGGAAAGCCCAAGCCCGGCAAGCAAGGTCCCAAGAGCAGACGATTCGTCGGCAGAATGAAATCCTAACGTTACGAATCGACAAAGCAAAAAATGAAACCTGTCATATCACGGGCCGTGTGAAGCACACCAAACCTGCATTCTCCAAGTACGTGCGCATCACGTCGTGACACCGATCAACGTCATTCTGCTTTGCAAAAGAAGCACGCTTCATATGAATGGCGTTGTAGCCTTCGTTGTTCTTGATTTCCAATGCATCGGCTTTGGCCATTAACAAGGTCGTGACTACGTTGTCATGACCACACTGAACAGCAATGTGCAATGGTGTGTTGCCGCTTTTGTCCACCGCGTGTACATTGGCCTTGGCATCAATCAACAACTGGCAAGACGTTGCTTCACCCATGTAGGCTTGTGTATGTAGTGGAGTTTGGTTCAACAAGTTGAGGCAGTCAATAACAGGAAGAGGATAAGCAGATAAAAGTATGCACATGACTCGTGCACTTTGAACATAATGGAGGGCACTATTGTGCCAACGATGCGTATCCGCCATATCGGGCTTTGCACCAGCATTGATGAGGATTTTGGCCAGTTCTGCCTTGGTGGACTCGTTCATTTTCGTTTCCCACGGATTCAACTGGAGCAAGCGAGACATTGAACGCGGGGTGATATTACGATACACGCAAGAGACAAGAGTCAGTACTAGCGCCGTAATGGCCGATCTTTGATATGATTCTCCATACTCGGACTGTGTCTTGAATAATTGATTCACTTTGGCTCCTTCCCGAAGCAGCTTCTTGACTTTGGTGACATTGCCCTCCACTACCGCTGATGCCAACTACCCAACACGCATAGCCAAATAGAAGAGAACATAAGTGTTCAATCAGAACGGCACAAATAACAAGATAATAACATTACGTTTGCGCCCATGATAGCAACGCCGCTTTCGTTTTTCGTATAAATCGTACTCTAACACGCTTCAATGTTGATGTGGAGAACCGCTCATGCAACAACCGCAACACACACAAAACGAAACCGAAGCACGTGTCAGAGCAGCTGCATTTAGATAAATCCAAGGGTTGTTTCTTTTGAATGGTGGCAAAGTTATAGGCGCAAGCCATTTGATCGTAGTACAAGTTAATCATCGTATCCACAACCACGCCATGTAAAAGGTTTGCCATGTGGCCATCGCCAATCGTCAACGGAACACGTTGCGCTTTGTTCTCGACATGCTTCGCAGACGGAATTGCACCACGTTATTCCCGTTTGACCATTTCGACGTTTTCCTCCATGCGTTTCAGCACATTTTTTGCACACTCTATCAATGTATTTGCGCGTGCACTTGCTGCGGGTATCGGCGAGTTGGGTTTTGCTATCCGCACTCATCTTTTTTTTTCAAATGGTCGAACCTGTTGGGAAGTGGTGTATTGATGTATTCGACGTCATTTTGGCGTTCTTTTCCACGTCAACACACCGGTATGTCGATCTGTAACAGCACACGCCGCGGCGCACAGTCGCGTCGTTATCAAGTAAATGAATTGATATCCAAGGCGCAATCCGATCAACACGCACGATGGAAGCACAAGGCGCTTTGAGCATCCTTTAGCGGAAATGTTTTTGATGTCGACGAGCAGGGGAAAAAAAAAGAGCGAGGTACAAGAATAAACTGGGGGTTTATTCGTACAGGCGTGCGTTGTGAGATGGCGCAAAGGTTGAACGCAAATGAGCGCCAACGGCTTGAGCGTTTGAATCAACAACCGTGGGAACTTTGCGCTGACGACGATGCGCGCGCAGATACTTGCGCACGCGAATTGTATAAACGACGCCCACAAGCAGTCAACAAACTGTTTCTGCAGTGCTTGCAAGATGAAGACACTGCGGGCAAGTGCTTGAACCGCATTTACGCACAGTATCAAGACTTGGACATTAGTCGAGCACAGCAAGTCGCCATCAAGGACTTGAGTCACAAACTAGAAGTGAAAGAGGATGAGCTCGCTAACATGCGAGCGCAACTTACGCAGCGAATGCAAGAATGGCAAAATGCATTACAAAACGCAGTGCAACGCGAACGTGCTGAATGCGATGCCAGTGTCGAAACGATCGAAGCCAAACACGCGCAATTTCAAGCCAACGCCCGAGAGCAAATGGATGCTTGGAGAACCAATTTGGCACGAAGCGAAGCGAAACTGCAGCAATACGCAGACAGAATGCGCAGTGCCGAAGCCAAAGCTGAGTCCGCCGAGAACAAGGCCGAAAAACTCGAGGCGACAATTGCAGAATTGAGAAACGCCATTGCTGTCCAACAACAAGGTGCGGCGCGGCAAGAGAAGGAATATGCGGGACTACTAAGGCAAAACGAAACCAATGTCAAGGATGCACAAGGCGATTTTGTCAAACTACGCAACGATTGTGAAGCGGCCAAGGCGCGACTAGTTCAAGACCACGAGGCAGAACTCGAGGCGATGCAAGCCGACCTTGACACCGCCAATCAGCAGCGTACTGCATGCGCCGAACAGGCGTTGGGGGTGCTTTCGCAGAATGATGCGTTGGAAAAAAAGTTCTCATCGTTGGAGGAAGACCACGCTGCACTCGAACAGGAACACGCATCTGTGCTGCAAAACCGTGATGACATCAAGCGGCAGTTGACGTCCGTACTTCAGGCAAACACGGCGCTGCAATTGCAAGTGAGGGATTTGCAGCAACGGCAACAACAACAACCGCAGCCGCAGGTGTCGCAAAGCCTCCGCAGTGAACGCCCTCAACTGCTGCGGCAGGCAAGTGCACCTTATTACTGGTAGAAGGGGAGACCCCTTTGGACCCCCACCAATGCCACGCCTTACACCCCTTTTGCACCCACCACACCAATATCTTACACCTTTGTTCATGTACCGCAGCACAACAAAAGCAGGTGCGGACATTGCGGTATACTATTCATCCAACAATCGCAGTGGGTAGGCTTAACAAACACGTGTGTCGCGCGTTTCTGCACATCTGACGCGTTAAATACATGTTTCATTCGACAAGTCAAGGCAACAACTTGAGTACTAGCCGAACGTGTGTATGGATTCACCCGCCAATGAAAGCAAAGAGCGCAACCAGGCAAGCCCAACGCTTGTGGAGTATGCGACTTTAGGTATTCTCGCGACCGCCGCCAAGGATGGGTGCGCATTAACGTCAAGCGATGTATGTGACAAAATGCGTCACGAAAGCTTTAGCGTTACACAAGCCAACCTCGACGAAGCATTGTGCGCGCTCGAGAAGCGTGACCTTGCGTGTTCAATGGTTTCGCGTCCACATGACGACGCGCCGTCCATGGCGCAAAGGGACAACATGGCCACCCACACGCGTTGGAAGGCACGCTTTGCGCATACGCCATTGCAGAGGTCACAAATTGATACCGCGACAAAAAACAAATCAGCGACATCGCGTGTACGCGTGCATGCCCCGATTGCCGGCAGTCCTCTGCGACAAGACATTTGCAACATTCTGTCAACAGAAGGGCAGGGTTATTCAGCGCTCGATGTGTTGAAGCAGCTTCAAACCCAAGGTGTGGTTGCGAGTAAACAAGAAGTGCAAAGATGCTTGTACCATATGCAAGCCGATGGAATTGCAGAATCTACCGTGTACGCATCACAGTCGCGGCCGTTCTGGCGTTTGGTCGCGCGTGCAAATGCAGAAACTCCCGCTAGTCCAGTGTGAACTTGGGTGCAGCGTTTATCATTTATCCTATTAAATGCAAATTGCCAATGCACGCCATCATAAGCGCACTTTGTGTTCCTTGGTTCTTAAGGCCAATTCTCTTGGTAACTATTTCGGCGTAGTGAACTTACAGTCAGTCTTGTGATAATGTATGTTGTGTCACAAACAAAATTCATTTCACAACCATAAGAACGCAAACAGTGCACCACAAGTGCAAGCGTAAGCGCAAGGGGTTCAAAGGGGAGGCGGCACGCATCCCCTTAACAAACGTCCCATACGCGCACAGAATACCCGTCCGATATGTAACAGAGGCAACGCGATGGTGTTGTGTCCATACAAAACACGCGGCTGTACGGATAGTTCAAGTCAAAACCTTCTCGAGCCGATGTCTCAAATGCCGTTCGCAGATCGCCATCCCGCAAGCGTAGCGTTTTGATTGCCATTTGTTGATCGTGAACATATGCACGACCTTGGGCGTCAAACGATAAGCGGCCATATGCAGGTAGTTCACAAATGACACGACTGGTTGCCTTGTCGAGTTGTCGAATGTACGATAAGCGATTGTTTGTTGTAACATCGCTGACTTGCTCTAGTACGCCAGTTGATGATGCAAATCCAGTTCCGTCTGCGCGACATGATTGACATGATTCCCCAAACAAAGAACTACGTTCTTCCAATACGCTCAAATAGATATATGACGATGGTTGCGGGGGTACTGCGATGAATGCGTATCTCCCATGCTGTGTCAGGCGATCGCAGCAAATACGACTCAAGAGTCGACCCTGAATAGAGTACATGAGCACCTCTGAGTATCCATCTGTATGAAGATTGCACAACCACACATAACCCTCCGCGTCAATCGCTAAGCTACTCGTATCCCACAAGTCGAACGGTTCCTGATTCCAAGATCGCACGAGCACACCCGTTTCCGCATTCAATATGTGGATGACGGTTTGAGATTGAGCTAGCGCGACAACAACATCATTGTGTGAAACACTATTGCTATCAGACCCTTCAAGACTCGAAACGTGATTGCATGTCGAGTCATGGTCAGTACCATTTGATTTTACATCGGTTTCCGTTCCATCTTGCTGTGGTGGTACAGACCCAGACGCAAACACAAACGCAGGCGCAGTCAAAGTTGGATTTGTTGTCATAGTAGTCTCAGTCGCAGCCCCCGCGGCAATTGCAATCGCGCCAACGTACGAACCAATGTAGTGCCAGGTGCGAACCGTCTCGGTAGTATATGCATTCGTGATCGGATCTTGATTAACTCGGTATACGCTCATCATAGCGTTCAAAAGAGAGCCGAATCCTTGCCCTTCGTGAAGCAAGTACAACAGCCCGTGTTTGTCGACAGAAAAGCACCATGGTCTGCGAGGTATCGACAGTACTTGCATGCCGCCTATATAAGCGCAAACAATGTCCAACAATTGATCTGGCAGCTTCCATTTGATACCGACACCCACCAAACATCGAACGCTCATTGCGAGCCGTTTGTCGGTCGGTGTTTTGTCAAGAAACATGTTTACACGACACGCGCTCTAAACTTTGGTCGCCACCCCGAGCGAAACGACGGATCTTGAGACCGTTCAACATTACGTCGATTGTTGTCATACTATTACTCGTACTACGCGCGGCTCCTCATACGCCCCTTTCGCGTCCACAAAACTCCTGTGCTTTGTACGTCATAAATCTGTCCACGCATTTAGCAATTTGCCAGAAAAGTGCAATGATCAGTCGTTTGCACGCGTGGATTCGTGGGCTCCACTTTGCTCGCTCTGTTAACAAACTCTTGCGTTACCACGCGCAAAGGGTGAATACGTTGAGCTACCACCTTGATGTACCACGTTCACATACTACGTTGTGATTGTCAATAACGTACGATACGACGGTCGTAATGATCCGTCGTGTATTCTTCGCCCCGCGGGTGCGATCGAGTAAGTTGATCGGCGTAACCCGAATAATTGCCACAAAAACGACACGATGCCGGTCGCGCCCTTCGTTTTTCGTTTTTCGTCACCCGGAACCTACGACGATGTACACCCAGGACTGAATGTGAGGTGCCCAAAAAAATAAAAAAAACCAACGTTACTAGGAAAAAAAAATTCCAACTGTAACTTCTTCTTCTGTCCACAAGTATGCGCTCGATTCTTGTATTGGTCTTGGCTTGCGTGGCATGCCTGACCTTTTCTGTTGGCGTCAAGGCGCAGCCACAGCCTGTGCCTAATTTTGGCGCCCCTTTTAATGGTCTGATTTCTCGAGCATACTACGCGACCGGTCAAACCCAAGGTTATTTGCAAGGTATTCCAAACACTATTCAACCCGTTGGCGTCGCAATCGCCGCATATGAGCCCGTGAGCAATCAACTGGCGCTGAACCTCTACGATTCCACAGGCACCATCTTGCAAGATTTTAACCTGTGGAACAACACGGGATACTACTACACTATTGGTCCCGAGTTTCTTTTGACGCTTGGTGTTACGCCGCAAGCGTACCAGGCCAATTTGGCGCAGTTGCTGCTCAGCGGTTACAGCTACACCACAACTCCCGAATTCCCCTTCATCGTACAACAAGCCTTGTACGTTGGTTTGGCATCGGACCCAACCTCGCCCGACTTGCTCGCTGATTACTTCACCGTTAACACGGCAACCGGCGTTTACAATGGATGGACATTTACTGATCCTTTCCTCGAGGACGGCGAGTTGTTGTACGATACTACCGCCATTACGTTGCCTGTCCAGCGCCTTTGGGTGTCTGCCAGCGATCCCATCTTTAAACCTCCCGCATCGCTCGGACAGCCAACGATTGTGCCTTACTAAGGGTACGGCAAGCTAAAAAAAACGTTGATGTGCATGTATTTGGATGCACGTCGCGAGTCGTGAGTTTGTGTTGATCAATAAATTTGATGTTTTCTATATCTTGTACTAGCAGCGTTGTGTGTGTCGTGCCGAAACAACCTGGTGGAACGCGTGGGAGGCAGTGTGTCATAAGGAACCAATTCGGTATTTCGGTATCCGGTTGGTGGCCGAGTACCGAATGAGTAACGAATAATCGGTACGACACACCGGTGGGAGGTGCTCATAAAAGAGGTAATTACCGTGCCCATTTGAGCCCTCGCAAATTGGTTTCGCGTGTAACTTTGGTTGTGACTATGCGAAATTTTCGACAGGTGGCAGGGCAGACGCATCCAATAAGGATGTTTTCGCAATCACAAACAAGTTTTGATTGTATGTATTGTTCAACAATGAAGCCATTTCAAGATGGACTTGGATCCGAGGTATATCAGGGGACACCTGGGGCTTCCCTCAACCCCTTGCGCGTTAAAACGGCAGCGATATATCAACGGGATAGGGTTTGAGGGCAAGCGTCCGCTAAAATATTTTTGTACACGATGCGCGTTGTGTGGTTTATGCTATTCGTGCACGCTCCTCGTTTGATAAGCCAAATATATTTACACACGCACTTCACACAACTAACGTATGCACGACACTTCAAAAACACCAACACTTGGCATGCAAAAACGAAAACACCAAAAGGTGCATCGTCACAAGATGATGCACACGCTGCCGAGAGCGCTCGTTGATGCGTTGGATTCACCAGTTACAATGTTCAACCTGCCAAAGCAAGCACACAAGTAAGAACACGAATGAAACCCGGCCGTACTGGGTGAGAACTTCGCTAGGACAATAGTCGCGGTACAGTGCCGCCACGATTGGCACCACGGTTTTGTATTTCGCGAGCCTAGCCGATACCCCGCTATTGGACATCATCTCTCTAGCCGCCAACGGCCATTGGACTTGGACCTTTTTTTGTTCAGGTTCCAAAAGCATCATCTGCAGCAGGACTCGAGCCAAATCTTGAAAATCTGCACAACGACCTGAAAACACGCACGCAACAAGAGCCCTTACCTGATTCCACATGTGCCGACCCAAAAGTCGGAGAATGGAATCCGCAAAGATGGTCAGACTTTGAACCATTGAAACAGTGGTCCGGAAGACCGGTTGCTCGTGTCACAATCAAAGAGTCCTCATCGTTTGCGCTTCCGCTCTCGTTCTCGCGGGGACGAATGTGCCAATTGAAACAATCCGCGTACAGCAAAAGGTTAACAGGCTCGGTTTCAGATGAAACGCACAAAGATGAAACCGAGATACCAAGCTTAAAAACACCGGCGTGGTGCAGAGCCAAGATAGTGGACAAGACACGAGCGGCTGAACAAATGTCAAAGACGGTATAGTCTTTATTAATGGCCCGACGGTGTTCAATATCATCTCGAAGCGTGCGTAAACAGCCTTCCATCACGCATCCATACATGTGCGTACGGCCTGTCTGCAAACGAACGAATGCTCTAGCAAGCGCCAAGTGCTTTGGAGGTATATCCTTGAAAAAGCGCCACAAACGCTGAACCTCTTGACTAGGGTCGCCTTTGCCTTCCAACAGGACGACGGAGCCGTACGAGGGAAGTTCTAAAAGAGACGCCTTGCATCCTGAAGACGACAATAGCCACGATTTTGGATTCGACAGTAGAGCCTAAAAAAGACAGTAAGCGACACCCGACATGCCAACACCCTTGCCACCTTGGTGATAGTCTGAAAGGCAGCGGCATCCTCCTCGGGAGGCTGAATGAAGAAGGTGTGGTTTGCAAGATTTGCAAGATTTGCAAGATTGCAACAAACCGCACCTTGGACCACATTCTTTGTGGTTGAAGGATACCGCTACTGCCCGTTAAATTACGTTTTGACACACGAGAGCCCATAACAAGTAATTCGATGGCTTCGTCTCTGCTCAGCCACATTGAACAATACGGGCGGTTATTTGCATACATTGTTCCTCACATCATGAGTTTAACACTTCAGAGAACTAACACTATTTATCAATCAAGTCATCCACACTCTATACCATATGAGTACGTACTAATCTTCTAATCTTGACTGTTGTAATGCAAACACTCTATTTGGCATTTGCGGCACGTGGTTTTACTAAATTTTCAATCTGTTGATACTGGTAGTACTACTAGTAGTCAGAATCAGTGGTACGCGAACAATTGTTGCAGTTTGCGGCATATGATTCCGCAGTTGCATGTGTGATTTTGCACTATTTGAGTTTTTTGCGCAGAGGACTAGCTCAATATCACACGCAGTGTCTCACTCGCCGCGGTTTTTTTTTGTAGAGCGCGATGTTGACGAGATCTCGGGCCAAGCGCGAGGATGTGTCTAAAAAACCAAGAATCGCTGATGATGAATCGGAGTTGCGCGCAAAATCTGTTTCCTCGAGTAGACTTGCACTTGGCGCATTTGGGCGCATGTTGCCTCAAGAATTGGAGAACGCTACGTTTTCCTTTTTGCAAGTTTCCGACTTGGTTCATCTGTATTTAGTTTCCCATGCGCTGTCCAACGACATTGTCAGATTTCTCGATGCGCTTCGTGTGTTCAAGGGTAAAATCGATGTAGCGTGGTGCGGAACGGAAGCGATGGCTGCCGCCTTGCTTATTCGGCATTGTCGCTCGTTGAGACTTGTCAATTTGAATATTTCGATTCGGCACACCGAACGCGAATCGGGGTGGCGTGATCCAGCGCCGATATGGTTGAGCGCACTCGTTCGTGCAAATCGGGCGACCATTCGCCGCGTTCATTCAAACTTTTCAACCGATTTGCAAGTCGCCTCTACCATTGCGTCTTGTCCTGCTCTTGAACATTTTGCATACGGCAGTGGTGCCGCTAAAGAACAAGACAAGATCAATCTTGTACGCCAGTTGCACATATCCAATTTGCCTGCGTTGGAGTCCATGGCGCTCGGTTCAATGTTTCGAGGAACGATCAGTTACGACCTTGCGCATCGGATTGTCGTCGGTGGTGGTTAGTGACAATTTTTTAATTTATTTTTGTTTGCTGCTACCTGCCTTGTTGTAGTTTAGCACCTTATTGTCACCTCTGCGTTTGTTGTTTCTGCCTGTTTCAGAATTTAGCAAGTTAAAGTCTCTTTTTTTGAGTTGCCGCATGCCTCCCGGCGTTGATTTCGCGTGGTTGACCAAACTTTCGCAACTCCAACGTCTGCGCGTCCAACTCGACGTTAACACTGAAGTGCTGCTATCGGTGGAGAGTCTTGATGCCTTGTTCAAAATACTATCGGGTCTGCACTCACTAACCGACGTCGGTGTATGTCTTTATACACTCGACCAAGTCCAAAAAGATTTAAATTTCAAATCTTGGTCGCTGCCTCAACTGCGTCGTTTGTCGATTACAAGCGAGGTTTCGTTGCCATGCATTGACGCACCCAATCTCGAAACAGTCTGTCTTCGAACGGACTATGTCTCGAATGGAATGTCGCTTTTGATGTCCGCACCAAAGCTGAAAACGATCACCATATCGCAGGCGCACCTGGACAGGGATCTAGAAGGATATATCGATCCGGAAAATTTTTCGCAACAACTTGCTCAGGGTACCTGGCCTGCCTTGACTGAATTGAATTGCATTTTGACCAACAACCCTTTTGGGAGTCTACTACGGGCGTTGATTATGCCTGTGCGCTCGCGGATTCTTCGCTTGCTTGTTTGCTTGGTGCACTCGGATACCACTTGTCAACAAATTCTTGCCCTACTGCATTATCAAAGACGTCTTGAGACTTGCGAAATTCACGTTCGTTGGCGTACGTACGAATCTGACATTTCGGATGCGGGCGATATCTACGAGGATGCCGATGCGAAGGGAGAATCCAAATCCATCGTGTTAAAGGATACAATGTCGATAATTGGAGGTACGCTTGATTCTACCAAAGGGATTGGGCTCGGGACGACTCGCACAATAATGGGTATTGAGAAAGGAACGAATAAACGGGTAGCGTCGTTGCTGCTGCCCGCACTATGTTCTCTTCGCTTGGATATTGCCGACGATACATTGTTTGGTAGCTTGATGCTACCCAATCTGACGAGCTTGTCCTTGATAAATGGCGGCGTTCACTTGTCTAAATTCTCGCAACTATTCTCCATTGCGCCACTGCTGAAGCGATTGGTCGTCGGTGACATTGATGTAAAAGATTGGAATCCTCCACTCAAGACGCGCCTTCAAGTGCTCGAATTTACGGGCGAGCGCGAGTCTCTTGTTCCCAAAGGTGAATGCATCCGCCTCGTTCAAGCGAGCCCTGAACTGGTGACGTTGAGACTGCCCAAATCTCGCGGATTATGTGATGAGCTCACGCGCAGTCCCATTTGTTTACCTTGGTTGCGAACACTCCACGTATGGGATCTACCGAATGTGTTGAAGCAGAAGGAGCTCCTACTCAAGCTCAAGGTGATACTCACCGGACTTGGTGCCGCAATTGATTATAAAATCCGGAATCTTCCTTCTCCTGCATCACGGAAGCGTGCATCCAGGGTCGTTGAGAATTGCTGGCAGAAACTATGTGCTCGCCACGAGACGTGATCTACATACCTATTTGCTTCGTTTTGCCTCTAGATCTGCATGCAATCCTGTTTTTGCGCTCGACACTATGTTATGCTGCTATGCCCGCCAAAGAACTCTCTTACGAATGTGTGCATACGCGCGAATATTATTAGGGGACGCTTGCAGCTCGCCGAAGGCGCCTTAGCCCCTTGCGCGTTACAGATGTTAGGTTCCTCGTTTGGTAAGCAATGATGTGTTTGTGTCCCGATCTTTGTGTGTCTCTCGAACTAAATCAACGTGTGTACAACTGATTCGTAATATCATTCATTATAAACCCTTTCCGTTACGACTGTGTGTGGGTTTCTATGGTGTCGAGCGCTATCTGAGCACCAAGTGTGGTAAATACTGTCATTAGCGGTAAGTATCGAATCGGCTTAGTTTATCAAACATTCTGTCGGGCACTATAATGTGCATGATGATATAGTTGTTCATCACGCCAACGCGCGAGACAGAACATTCGGCGACACGAAAGCAATCCAACTTCATGTGTAAATGTGTAACTGCTCCTTCGATACACTGCCACATTCTATGCGGACGATAGTAGTCGCAATGTAGTGCTAAGCGGTACATGGTTTTTACAACCATTCAAACAAGACATTTTCGCCAAATAAGAGCATCGCCTCGACCAACGCGCCCAGTCCCACCCATCTGATTGCGCAGCGAAGAGATATATTGCCTGCACATAATGCGGTGGATTTGTCATATTCAAAGGCCAAACACCGTTGTCCGCTACACCGACGGCAGCACCAAATAAACAAGTAGCATGCATTGACCAAATCGAGCAAACCACGCACGACAATGGCATTTGCCGCTTGCGCTGACCACAAGATCCCCGCGACGATCCATTCTGTGGGCACACGAATGTGGATGGGAAGAATACGTGCCCAATCATTGAATTTGTCACTCAAAATACCGCAATTCTTACGTGTAACTATCGCCACGCCTGTTCCGGGATCATTCTGTGGCGCATCTTCTTCGCTATAATCCCAGGCCACATTGTAACCACGAAAGAGCCACATCAAATAGTAACCGCATGCGATTTCGAGTAGCCAAAAATTGAGCGGATACAACAAAAGTCGCAGAGTTAGCGGCGTAATCCAAGCACGAAATGCATTGATGGCGACAGGCAACCACAACAGATTCAAGTAAAACTGCTCGAGTGTTGTAAACGGCTGCGACGTCCAAAAAGTGTACCACGAGCTCTCAAGCACCGCGTATGTAAAGGCACCAACAACACTTGTGACTTGTACACTTGCGGGCAGACCATATAACCACACCACTCCCGACAATACGACAACCAATGCCTTGGTTGAAGTGTACATGTTATTTTCGAATACGCTCTTCCCTGTTCAACCTTTCGTGAGGTGAACACAACGCACTGTGCGTGGTCCAGGTTTTTTTTTTAATTTGGTTTCATAAATCAACTTGTCAAGTCGAGTGCATGCAGAGCAGTCGCGGCGTTTAAAAACAAAATCACCGTTGGGAAAAACAAAAGGCAAGGCTGTCATCATCAACCCTTTGAGGGCACGAGTTGTAAGTTCTCTACTTCTTGGAAAAGCACAACGTAATCTTGCGCACATTCACGCCTTTTGTGCACGTGCAACGCCCATGCTCAAGTGGATCCCATGGAAGAACAAATTTGGAATAGAAGGCATGTGTCAGGCGGATTGCGGTGCAGGAGGCCATTGTCAGTTTTTGGCGCTGTCAGCAGGGTTGCGTCCAGTGTATAACTACAGTGCAGCACAACTCCGCGGTTTAGCAGGCGCCGAAGCACTCAAATTGAGCGACGACCAATTCCGTGGTATCATTGATGTATACAGGGAAGAGCTAAAGGATGGAGAGTTTGCGGGCACATGGGATCCGCGACAATGTAAAACCAAGGCGGACCTGCAACGAGCCATTGTAACCCCGAATGTTACAGGAGACGGCAACGCGTACCAAGGTGATGCAGTGACAGTCGATTTGCTGTCGCGCGCGCTGCGTGTCAATGTGGTGGTATTTTATCACCGTCAGGGTTATTCGTACGAGTACGGTGCATCCTCATTTCGCTACACAACGTGCTTGTTGTACCATTCGGGAGGTAATTTCCACCACTATCAATTGTTGGGCATACTCGAGCAGGCCAGAACATCGTCCAATCGCGTGTCGAGTGCGCTTCCGCCACAAGTACGCACCTTGTTCGACGTTACAAATCTGCCCAAGTGCCTCCAACTTTATTTGGACTCCAAAAAGCGCAGATGCGATCACGTTGATGCCGCAAAAACAACAAAGCACGTGGCGCAACAGGTCGCAAGTGGCAACGCACCAGCAGTGTTTGCAGGATCATCGAACCCTGTACGACAGACACCTCAGCAAACAGTAGCACAGTCCACACCAAATAACAACCGAGAGCGAGGTCAAACTCAAGACGATCAAGACCAAGACGCGGAACGATCACGACGCAGGTGTCGATGCCACTGCCACGATTGCCAAAGACGCAGAGAGCTAAAGCACAAAAAGAGGCATCAAGAGCAAGAGCAAGAGGCTCGACGGAACCAAGGAATTGCAACAGTTGTTACCGCAGCCACGTCAAGTGTCAATCGTCGTCCCACACCATCGGTACACTCATCACCTACATCTGTATCCGTACAATCATCATCCTACTACGCCCCCATCCCTGCCGCCAAAAGCAGCCCAATACGCAACACAAATGGGCCGCGCATCATCACTCCATTCACTCCAATGGACTTGACACGAGAGTGGCTTTCAGGCAAAACATGGCACATGCTCTAAAAAAGGGGTAAACCCCTTTGGATCCCCACTGGGTGTTCTCTTTGGATCACCTGTAGTGTGTAAAGCGTCTTTTGATTGATTTTGAAATGAACAATAACGATGTATTACATCCGTATGCGTACCCCAAGTGCAAGGGGTTTAAAGGGAAAACGGCACACGTCCCCGAAGTGCAAGGGGTTCAAGGGGAAGCGGCACGCGTCCCCTTATAGATCTCGGACGTGAATGGCGATGCCTTCGGCATTTCTTGTAATCAGTTGATTCTGATTCTGACATTGCTCGTTACGCTGAACGTGACTTTGACCATTACCGATACAACAATGTCGCGGTTTTGTGACAAACGGTGGCTCATCCTCGTCCTCATCGGGTTCGTGCATCAGTCGCAGTAATTTGGGGGTGATGTTGTACGAGTTGACGCAAAAATACATGCGTGACGCGACAAATCGGACCGTGTAAATACCAGGGCATCCCCATGGTCGGCCTGGTGTGTTGTAAAGCAAGTTGCCATCAGCATCCATCTGCATCATTTGATCACGACAAATCTCGTTGAGTGCCTCGTCAAAATATCGCACGCCCTTTTCAGGCAAATTAAATTGGAACCGTGGACCGTATTTTAACCGCGATTCCGAGTTGGCTGGCATTTTGGCCAAAGATACGTAGCGCGCCAATATGACGTCGCTGGACAAATCGCGCTTAAACAGTGCGTCACGATGCTTTAGCACTTCGCGTCGCGCAATCTCGTCCAAACACGCCGCAACGCGTTCCAACTTGGAATTCTGTCGCAGATGGAACGAGATGGTGGCCTGGCCAAGATATTCTCCACTTTCTGTCCGATTGCCACTTTTCAAATCGTCCATAAATGAGATTCCAAACGTGCTCACACAATCAGGTACTTCGATTTCAACAGGTCGTTGTGCGCTCGACATGCCTTTGCCGTCATTGTTTGGTCCATCGTCAATGTACAAATTGGAACTGCGGCCGCCGTGGTAATTTGTCGCAATTGCCTGACGCAGTTTGATTCGATCCTTGAACTTTTCCAGTAGCTCTACGGTTAACGCTGAATACGGCACCGCGGTGTGTTGGTAACGTGATTTGCCGCTATTACTACGTGCTACGACGCGCGTACACCCATGCGACATGGACGACGTTGCAGACATACTTTATGTTACAACCAAGGTGTCGTACTGTACTGAAGCAATTCGGTATTTCCGGTATCCGGGTAAATCACCGCGTACCGAGTTGATACCGAATATTTCGGTACAAGACACTGCTTAGTGTATTGCGACTCTGAGCACGAGGCGCACAAGGCGCAATTTGGGCAATATTCCTGTCAGGCAGCGCGACAATAGTGCCAATGTCCAAGGATACAAATGCACAATGCAGGCGCGCGTGTGAGATCGCGCCTTGATGATTGTTTGGATGGATTCGCTTGATCAATTCAATTCAACACCCGTGCATGCGTCATCGTCATGCAGAAACCATCGAAGTTACCCAAGTTCCGTCCGTCAGTACGAGAAATGCACGCAAAGTCAAGAAACATGTTTATTTTAGGGGGCCGCGTGCCGCTTCCCCCAAACCCCTTGCGCCTTGAGAGAACACGTGCCGCCTTCCCTCACATCCCTTGCGCTAACAAGAGTGTGGGTATCTTCCACTATCGTGCGCTGAAATGATGCGCTCGGCTTCTCCCGACACCGTTGGCTTTGGGAGCGACACTTCTTGCACCCTATCCGATTGGAGAGACGAGTGT
>Ga0206839_1088_pt1 | contig 21893 bp, 21 predicted proteins | sample Alteio_BWOrgCont_27_FD_152883 | JGI IMG/M metagenome (GOLD analysis project Ga0206839, IMG submission 152883) | Enriched cells from forest soil in Barre Woods Harvard Forest LTER site, Petersham, Massachusetts, United States -... | ecosystem: Environmental > Terrestrial > Soil > Temperate forest >... | reverse complement strand
GCTTTTTGGCACGTGTCGAGTCGAATTTCGATTTCTAGATCGACAATCTCCTCATTCGATGAGCGGCGCGCATAAATATCTTCAATCTCAAGGTTAATCATTTTGTTCTCTCGTTTACACCAAGAGACCCCTTGCCAAGAGCGTTATGATTGTGTTCAATTCTGCATCCCACACCTTCAGTTTGACATCCGAAAGCGCCCGTCCTTTTGGCAATTTTTTATGTATCTGAAGCTCGTGTTTCGGTGTATCATACAAAGGCCAGCTTATCAAGTTCGTCGTAAGCGTTACAGCGAGTTTATCTGAAGCCGACATGCGCTCCGAGTTGTCGAAGCATTCTGAGGTGTTGCCTACACAAGATTTCTTCGCCCATGCGTTTGTTGTGCACGCCAGCGCGGCAGGGTATGTCTTGTCCAAACACGTTCGAGTTACACTAATGCTGTTATGCAGAGTGGACAGCATTTACATTCTGCCTTTTGTCAAAAGCATTCATGGGATATAGACGTGCCAAAAGCCGAGTTGATGAGCGGTGTATTTTTGCTGCAAATGTTTTACGCGTACATTCTACATTGTGTCCTCATCTGCCTACGAAAGCTGTGAAACATAGAGAGTGTATGTAGGCGCCTTATCATCCAAAAATCGCACATCGCGGCTAAAGACTCTCTTTTTGCGTACGCGAGAATGAATCACATATAAATTTAGGTTGTTTGTGCGAGCAAGTTTCGAGTTTCGGTTTTTCTTAAAGGACTGTGGACTTGAGGACCTCGCGCATTAAAAAGCAATCACAATGAATCTCGGCATTTTCAGCCTAATAGCATAACGAGTGAATCCATTCCAGTAGCCAGGCACAGCCTCACATAAACAGTTGACAATTTGAGCTTATGCTTACGGGTGGAAGTGCGCGCTTGAGCCGCGACAGCGGAGTCTGATGACCTATAACGGTTCGGCATCATCGTTGTCATTATCATCATCCTCGTCATCGAACCGATGCGGTAATCTTCTTACACCGTACTGATCGATGAACCAACCTGCGGCCTTTTCCTCGTCAGTAAGTCCATGGGCAATACGTTGCCTCCTCGCTTCTTCGTAAGCAGCAAACGTGTTCGTGTTTGACGCTTGTGCCAAGATGGTTTGCGCTGCTGATTGAATTCGGTTACGTTCAGCTGATAAAATGCTTAGCGAAACAAATACCCGTTTGTGTGTACGTACCATCAGACAAGGTTGGAGACGACAAGATAATGGCAGCTTTTTGTTCCCAAGACGGATTAAGAGGGTGCCCGAGTTCTGTGAAACAACGTTGCAAGGCATCACCGGACGCATCAGTAGTATAACCACAAGTGGAAGTATGAGCGGAAGGGGAAGGGGAAGGGGAAGGGGAAGGAGAACAGCAAACAGAAGAAGAAACAAAAGCGGAAGGAGAAGAGGAAGGAGAAGGAGAACCAGAAAAAGGAACAAACTATGCTGTAACCTTGCGCTATGCAAGTCTTGTCGCTACCTTTGACGTCAGAGTCCATGTGTCGAACCACGTCCATTGATGGACTATCCGATTGCATATTCGGCCCTTCAAAGGTTTGCAAAAGCGGAATAACTCCTAATCACATGATTCAGTGAATTGCAAGCCTCCACCGCGCAAGGGGTCGAGGGGGAAGCCGCATACTCACTTAACCACAAAAAACGAAAACACGTGCTTCTGCTCAACGGCAAGTTGTGCATCAGATGTCATGTCTTTGGGTTCGACAATTCTTCTGTCCAGGTTAGCCGTACTCGAAAAGAATGTTGGGTTTGTGCATCAAAAATGCTCTCGGCACTAGGTTCAGAAAAGTCCATGGGTTGTCCATCGTCGTCGAGCCAGTCCTGGGAGTTGTAATTTGCCAATCCCTGCAAACACTCTTTCGCCAACATCTCGTACAAAGCGCTGCTTGGGTCGCAGCGTTCTCCTGTAACCTCGTTTGTGATATCGATAATGGTTGGACTGCGCTTGCTTGACGACGGCTGCTCTTTCTCTTGATTGTGAGCGTCGGTTGCGGTTACTTTATGCGACGACATGCTTCGTCTTTTGGTTGCGTGCGAAGATAAAACCGTAGTGACAGTGACTGTTGCGAGGTCTCAAGTACTGTAGTACCACGCCTGTTTTTCTAGTTTGTTGCGCCTTGTTGTTTGTTTTTTGACTTTTTCTTTGAACGGAAAGCACAACCAGACTGAACCGCGCACGTACGCCGAAAACATGTACTTTTCAATGTGGACGTTCATCACGGTCACGTTTGACCCAATTCAAACACAACGCACCAGCAAAACTTGAGACATTTACCTTGCATCGTAGCACCCTCGTTCAAGAGAGTACCCTCGTTCAAGAGAGTACACAGTACAATAAAAAGGAGAGTCGCAAGGTTCCCGAAGCACGGTTAACGGTTTTGTTACGGAAATAGCGGTCATGTGGTTAACGAATACTCTCTCAACTATTCAAGGCACAAGCAGTTGGTATAATAGTGACGTCCAAGTGACACCGCGACATTCGCTCGCAACCATTCTTCAAATGTCAACGCGGCATGCTTCAGACATCAAATGAGGCATTCTTCAGACATCAAACGCGGTATTCTTCAGACGTCAAACACGGCAAGGTCGCAAGGTGGTATCAATCGATAATTGGATTTTCCTGTTCGGGTTGACCGCGCATGTATGCAATGTGCCACGGCGCGTATTCGTTTTGCCAAAATTTACCATCCTCTGGATACAGGCGACGTATTTTGTGCAACAACTCCACGTCAAAATGCGTTTCGGGAGTGACGGATACGTCGACTTCTGCACCTGGAAGCCGAAAATAGTGGTGCTTCAGATTTGGACGTCCGGCGAAATCGCGAACCACAAAGGACGCGAGGGGTTGCGGCACGGATACGCGCGCTGCCTTGAGATAATCGCTAACGGCACGTTCGCAAGAGCGAAATGGGATCGACAAGTTCGCCGTGTTGTGGAATTTATCATTGTCAGAAAAGCCGAAAAGCGCAAGCGCGTGCGAGGCCCGAAGCTCGCTCACATTAAAGTTGTGTTGCTTTAACCATTCCAGAGTATTTACGGCGTAATCATGTGCTAGGACACTGCCAGAATCATCCACTCGCACTTCGCCACGCGCAGAACTCAGGTCGAACTTAAACTGCGTCTGTCCAAATGCACAAAAATGGTGCACCATGTAACCAAGCAGCGAGTGCTTCAAAAATCGCACACGAGCTCCTGGTGTAACGTGGAACGACGAACATGTGAAGGCCAAGTTATTTGGTCTGCTAGCCATCAATATAGCACGACTTGCTTGCGCCATTTAGATTTTTGTAACGGATTCACCCCAACAGACCGTACCAAACTGAAAACGAACGCACGTGTCGGAGCAAATGTCACGTGCAAGAAAGAACGCACAGTGTTGCGAACGGGCACCTGCTATTCCCACGCAGTGCGTCATACATCTTGTTATTTGTGTTGCGCAACGTCTTTGTCATATGCTTGCCTTTGCTGGCAGGATTGACTAGCGCTTTGCTATTTGCACGCTGAGCGGAACTTTGGTACCTTTTTTGTCCTAAAACAACACGTACCGCTGTGCCTTATGGCAAATGCAATGATTAGCTGAGCAAGCGGATGCGACATGCGGGTTACATTTTATTGATCGGCACAACGTGCAAAAAAACAAGGCCGTCAGCCGTCAGTACTTTGATGAGCCACACCACAACAAAAGAGCTCAGCGACGAGACTTTGGCCGACTACATCTATGTCTTGGCTAAAACCTTATATGATCTCAAACATGATCCATTTGATTCCAAAAGACACCAAAAACAAGTCGATGATGCTGAGGAGGTTCTTGAAGCGTTCGAAACAAAACTGCTCGAAAGACACTATTCGATCAAAAGTTTGAGCGACAGAAAGTGGAACAACGACATACTCACAAGTGAAATTGACAAGCTCCTGCAAAGCGTGAACCCACCGCTTTAAGCCCAAGATAAGAGAAAGCTGTTGTACGAAAAGCGAAACTGTCCATCGACTCACTCCTTGTCCGGCTGCTGATTGGAGATCGTAGAAATGCTGCCCACACCACCTTGGAATAAATATCGCTTTTGTGCAATGTCGCGAGGTTTGTCGTTGCTCGTTACTGTTATAAACCGTTGAGCGTTTGTTCGGTCAAATGCGCAATGCTGCTTTGACGGGATGTGCGACGCACACGCACACCGTTCAGTGGAGGAGAAAAAATGTGGTACATGCCCAATTCAGATAGGGTTTGCAAGATTTGAACACAGAGGTGTTACGCGTTTTTTAGAGCAGGTACGCATTGACAACGGCGCAAGACATGCCGCAAACGAATCCGAGAAGCTGCAGCCAAAAGCTAAAATCGAATAGAGGGAACGGTTTGTTTTGAGCAAACACTGTGCACGCTCCAAAAGCACACGCCGCGGATATGAGGTGTAATATGGATACGGCAACGATATTGGTCTTGGTTTTGCAAGCACGACTGTGTGACAAACATCGTGGCGACTTGTGCGCGTGCGCTCGCGCGATTGGAGCGTGCGAATGATCATCGGCGTCAACGATGCCACGCACACAGGCAACGGGTTGTAGCAAAGACGCAGAGTCCACCAATGACAATTCAGACGTTACGGTATTGTCACTACCCTCAATCTCGCCGTGTACGTCACGCTCGTCCTCCCGCACATGGCGAGCATGTATGAGCAGGACGATCATTCCGGCAAGCGACGTAGCCAACGCAGAGCAGGCAAGATATTGCGTCACGTGCCAAAGCCACATCATGGTCAAGTCCCATTTGCCCACATGTTCCATCCAGTCGCGTGAAAGTCCATCGCATGTACCCGGATGGAAAAAGATGTCATCGGTCGAACACAGTTGGAATAGACCCAAGTGCTGGCTACCACTATCAAAAATTCAAGTACCAAGGGTTCAGTGTGAGCACATAGATTACAAGACACAAAATACTTACGTTCGTTGCCTAGCCCAAAGCGGTAGCACGGTCGACGCAGCAAGAGACAGAAAATTCAAAATCGAAAACCACTTGGCGACAGGCAACCGCGATCCCTGCGACGCACATGCACATATGATACAGCAGGTAAGCTAGGTTAGACTCCGAGACCAAAGAGTCAGCCTAGGTTTACCGTTCTCAGTTTGAGCCCAACAAAAGCCAAAAGCAAATATCCCACCACCCACGCAACGAGTGTAAAAATATCTGACGTCGTTGCCGTAATTTCCATTGAATACTGCGCAATAATAACCTTGCCGGTAATGTGCGTAACAGGAAATCCATCTGGATTAAAGTCCAATTCAAGGCCATCGAATTCATTCACGAATAGTGCCTACTCACACCAACAAGAACGTCGTGCATACGACGAATAAGAAAAGAGTAGTGGTCGCGACTGGCAAATGCCAGAAGATACATCAAAGAGAACAAAAGACGCAAGCACGAACAAACCTCGTATCCATAATGGATGAACGAGAGCCGATTGAGAATTTTCGACAAGGTTTGGGTATTGTTATTGAGGAACAAGCCGCCAAACATCATCGAGAAGATCATAATGAGCACAGAAAACAACGAAGCTTGTCCATAAGAGCCGGCCAACGACGACATGGCCATGCATAATGACGCAGCAACGAAATTGATCAAGACGGTTGTTATGACGAAATTGAGAAACTTGGCGTGGTCACTTTGCAGACCAATCATCCAGTAGCTGACAAGTGCAAACATCATGGGCGGGAAGAAGCGCAAAAGCACAAGGTCCGATAGCACTTGCGAAATAAAATACGACGATCTAGAATAGAACCCTGCGCGAAATGGACACAATGAACAACAACGTCAAAAAAAAATAGACGTGGGGTGGCGTACCCGATTGATGTTCGCGCACAAACATGGCTCTCTCGGCAACAAACACCGGCAGGGCGCTCATACTCGTCAAGGAGAAGAACACGCAAATCATAAAGAGCACGCCAATGCGATTTTGGATTCCAGGCAATCGCGAGTCACAACCCCAAAAGATAATCCTAAACACCACACACATCAGATCAGCATCATTGACCACTCAGGTTTACCCCATCGCGACAGCAACACACGTAGTCACAACAATATGCGTCAGCAATAGGCCAGGATCTCGTGCAACATTGCGAAAGGAGCGCGCGACAAGGCAGTATAGTTGAAATGCACAGGATCGTGATGGACGAGAGAACTGGCGTCGTGTGGACGACGACAACAGTCGCACAGTGACTGTAACTGCATGGTCGGCTGCACCTGCGTCATCCTCCTTGGTGTTGTTCAACGATAATGGAGCTTGCGATGCCAGTTTGAGTGACGACAAACGGCCGATTTCATGTATTCTGTTCATAATATCTTCGTGCACTTGCGACACCTTGTACCGTTGACAAAGCACATCCTGCCGTGCTCCCATAGCCACGTCAAGCAAAAATTCGGGAACCGTTGGAGGGTTGTGAGCGACCATGCGAAAACCAACTTGCGTCACAAAATCAAACGCTCGTCGTGCCGATCCGAAATACGCAATATGGCCCGTTGGCGCAAGCAGCAAAAGACGGTCAAACTTGGCAAAGATGGACGAGCTGCTCTGATGAATGCTCAACACGCATGCACACCCGGTACGAGAAATGTCATGTAGCACATCCATCACCAATGACGCATTGGTGCTGTCCAGGCCAGAAACAGGTTCATCAAGAAGAAGCAAAGAAGGCTTCGTGACAAGTTCTATCCCAATGGTCACACGGCGCCGCTCTCCGCCACTAATGCCACCCGTGTCGGGACAGCCAATAAACGAATCGGCGATTCGCGTAAGTCGCAAAACCCTCAATACTCGCTCGACCTGGAACAAGCAATGAGTAATATCAGCACAAAACACATGAACAAATCCATCAGGTCAAGTCAGCACAACCTCATCGACACCGTTGGAACGCAATCTTGCAGAAAAAACGAGTGCCTCGCGAACAGTTTGCGTCGGCGAGAGTGCATCGTCTTGCTGCACGTAGCCAATTCGTGTACAATGACCGTTGTCGTGACGGCGATCTTCACCAAGTCGCTGCGCATTGTTAAAAAAGACCTGTAAACAACACAAACACGGCATATGAGACGCTGACGGTGACGAGGTATGCACACATTCGCAATCAACCTGCACATGCCCCGACACCAAGCCGGTCTTGTCCCGAGCGCCCAATATGTTTAATAAGCTCGTTTTGCCGCTGCCAGAAGAACCCATCACGGCAACCATTTCACCTGGTTCCACCACGCCACACACTTTGTCCAAGACAAGGCGTTCGCCATCAGCTGCACAGCGAGAGGAGATGATGGAATGAGAGTAAACACGTTAAAAGACACGCACGCGCGCACCCGTTTGGATTTTGTATGACAAGTTCTCAAACGTAATGCCACAATAATCTAACGAAACGACAGGAGAGAAATCGAGTTGCATATACATATTAATGGAGAGCGGCACAAGGGCGAACAGCAGCAGCATAAACAACAAAGTGCCTTGAGTTGCGACTCGAGACGGCCTTTCCTAAAAAAGCACAAACGTCACAAAAACATCGTGGCTTCATACTGTCACCACATGCAAGGGGGCAGCCTTACCAACAACGGGGCGTACGAGCCCTGGATTGTTCGGACTTGCCCATTTATCATTAGCACGTCAACCAAACCATTCGCAAGAGTATCATTCTTATCGTCAATCCCAACAACATCGTCACCGGCAAAATCTGCGTTTGGCATCACTCCGTCATCATCCATGACAGAGTAGCGCGATGTTACGCCTAACACGAAGTGAAACCGATAACGGTACCGATATCGATACCGCGCGTTACGTTATATCAACGACCAAGACAGTACATAACAACGTACCGTTCGTAACGATGGTACTGCGGGCACCTCGAAACGCCGCTTTTCGCTGCGTGACAATTGCAATCGCCCCGACGACCAAAAAGATGCCTGCGACACGAGTCGTGAAAGGCAGTATCATACCACTTAAGTCTCAAAGCATTGCAACATACGCATGCACGCACACATTTAAAAAAAACACAACAAAACCTGTTGAACAGGCCATGATGGAAATCGTAATCACAAATGGGCTACGATAAAGGTTGCCATCATTAGAACAACAATCAGCACTCACGTGACCAACCGCCTGTCTCCTCCTCCTTGCCCGCCATCGTCGGCACTGGAATTGGTCACGCACATGCCCGTGATGCAGTTGACCAGTTGAAAGTCGACAACAACCGCGCCCTTGGCAACGAATGATCCCAATGCTGAGAGATTTGCGCCCGTGTTTAACAATTCAAGAAGTCATTCGACGATGATGTAAGTACCGGTGCCATTCGAGTGTTGGTTGTAAAAATTGAGAATGACGGGATTGGAATCAAGTTGAATGGATGCGAACACGGCAGCTGCAACAAAAAAAAGGTTCGCTTGATTAAGTATCTGTACAAAGAGTGCACGCAAGCGCCGACCGATTGCAAAACAACCAGGGCCTTCTTCCGCAGAACAAGTACGACACTTTTTCGTCTTGCAGGAAAATTGCGTCTGCACAGTACCAATAGCACCACCACACGGTGAAAGGATACTGGTTGCATAGATGCAGAATTTGAACGTACGCGGCTAGAACCTGAATTGTGGGATTGTCCTTGACGAGATACATTTTGCAGTCGGACAAATCGCAATGAACGAGCTGCACGATATGTAAATAACGTAAACACGGTGCGACAGAGTCACAATGAAACAAACATTCAAGATGGGAGAGCACATCGAGTCCCGTGGAGGTGGTCTCGCAACTCTAGAAAACATATCAAAGCCCCATGTTCTGTTCGCATCCACACGCACACGCATGCGCACACTGTTGAAACAGTTGAATTCATAGGAACGATACGCTTACAAGTTCTTGGCATTTATCGACATCTTGACGCGATTGTTATGAAGACCCCAGTATCCAATATCGGGCGTCTTTAAGATTTCACATTCTGTCGAACGAAATGCGAATCATCCACTTTAGGTGATGTAGTCAGGAACAGTAAACACACTAATTACAAACCTGCATGCTTGCCATTCACTTGTTTGTTCAAGTATGATGAATCAAAATAGAGTTTATCCTACAGTCGCAACGTCAAGATTGCGATAGAATACGACAAAGCGATAAACAGACAATTGTAGAAAGCCCAAGATACCTTGGCGCCGCCCGGACACTTGGCACGGGTTTGAATCTCGCACTCGTCGCCACTGCAACCAAGCGGGCATTGGCACACTTGTGACGGTCTGCGACTCCTACAAAAATGGACGGTACGACACGGTGAGAAATATTTGCTCAACTTTGGCTTTGCGGCAAAACGACCATGCAAACACATCAACGCTAGCGCGTAAGATACCACGGCTCACGATCACACTGCTTCTCATGACTTGCGCGTACGTCACAATCTGCAAGCGACTACACAACATCACAAACATGACAAACGACACTGAGCACCATACAAATCAGTAGTTGCAAAGGCATCAAACGCAACGTATACATTATCGAACGTGCCCTTATTTTCGCAGAACAGGTGCAGAGCGGAGCAGTTCGGCACAAGGACAGACGATGAGCGCAGTGGTCCAAACAACAACGCTAGTGTGCAAACGATCCACCACAACTTCATTCTTTCTGTTCAACGAGGTGCGCGCCAATAAACTGTCACGGGAACAACCAAGCGCCCATAAACCCCTGCAGTGCTCAATAGCTTTTCCACCTGAAACATGTTTTGTGTGAACAAAATGATTGCAACCATTCGTCTAGACCACGCTACGACCCTTACAGCCAAAGCGCTGATGCCACCTGATCAGGCAACTTTGAAGCAGTACTTTGACTGCGTTTCGCACGTGCTCGCGAAATTATTGTCGCTTGTTCAACACGCGAAGAACGAGAGCGAACGTGCGCCCATCCCGTTGAGTGAATCGATAAACTGAATTTGTGGCAACAACTGCTCTTGCATATTGTTGCACGCTTGTTGGTGTCGTAACAGATGATGGAAGACGCACCAAGTCTCGGTGTCATTGAAGCGAAGCAACAGCCGCGTGCATTGGATCGTGGTGTCACAGGCGAAGGCAAAGCCACAATCCATGATCCATGTGATGCACCATATCGAGCGACAACGCAGCTTGCATTTGGCAGCGGCGTACCTTTGCAGCCGGCATCGAGTCAATTGAAGGTTAGAGATGGTGTGTCGTTGGATCGCGATAGATATGTATATATAACTAGGACATTGTTCTGTCTTGCGTCTCGTTTCAATGTTGGGCTAGGCCTCTGTGTCTGTTGAACCACGTCCAACGGCCGCTTTTGGTACTGTCTCTGGGTCTGACACGCACGACGGTGATGGACTACCGTCACCGAGTGAGGTTCAATTGCGATTGTCACATTTCATTTACTATCAGATGCCTTGTCTTTGGTTGCACGACATGACGTTGAGGAGGTCTTGAATTGGCCTGTATCACGAATCTCGGTGTCATATTCTTACCACGATCGCAGCCTTCGTCGATCACACGCGCGGTGCCAGTTCCAATCGAGATCGGATCTAGTAATACATATATATATATGATCGTGTTGCCTTCTGAAAGTGTCGCTATCTAGGCGTCACTGGACCCGGTTTCGAGATCGGCGTTGTTCTGCGACGTCGGTGGGAGCAAGGCGAGGACCATTTCCTCGTTGAGCATCACCCAAAGGAAGAAACGTGTTCGGTTCTCTTTTGCTTCTGCGCGCTTGGACCACGCGATCTTGTTACTGAACTCTTCGCTCAGATTGGGCAGTGGTTTGCAGCAAAGGCACTAAAACCAATTCAAGCCGAGCAGGTTGTTATCGTATTGTTGTTGTTGACACGCATCCGTTCTGTTCTGCAATGGGAGAGACGCGGTAGCGAGCGTTGCTTTCCAATGTCCTGTGCCTAGAGATTCCGAGGCTTTGCTTCGTGCCACGTTCACTATTCTTGTGGTCGCGTGCTTATCAAATTCCTGTCTTGCAGAAGTGGCACAAAGAGGATGGCGCAGCGGCTAACTCGGCTACTTTTGACGTGGCCATACCGAATATGGCGAGTCCTGGTCGCTCACCCGCGCCGATCGCATCATCTTCCTCGAAAACGCACCACGAACGCGAGTCGGGTGCGTATGCAGTGTTGTTTGATTTCCTTCTCAATTTTGCCAAATTTTGCAGTTGGCATCGACGGTTTGCGGCTCCAACTTTTGCAAGCTGCTGGCCCACGCCCGTACGTGCAGTGCCGTTGATTTGATTGCGTTTAACGCTGTGATCACCTTATCGCCAGAACGCTTTGAATACAGACTCAAGTTCGAGATGGAACCGGGAGAGTGGGAACGACGACGGAATGGCGCCATATGCAAGCTGGGATACCAAAGCCAAGAGGAAAATGAGAGCGGAGAAGGATAAGTGCACTCGAGCTAGCGTCAGCAGCTGATGGGTCTGCCTTGGTCTTGTGCGTGGTCACCCTCGAAATACGGATCGTGTACCTTGTCACAACGTCGATTAAACCTTCGTTGCACGTTATTCAAATGGGCTCGACGACGACTATGCATTCGAAATCACATACGCTTTTAATGTTAGTGAGGCCTTTGGGGCACTCGAGAGTATGTGGTGAGCATGGTAAAGCTCATTTTAATAAAACAACATATCATAATACAGTACTGGATCTGTCGTCAAATATTAGAGGACGCTTGCAGCTTCCCCTCAACGGTAGTCTTTTAACGCAGAAGGCGTGAGGGGAAGCCGCAGGCATTTTCTAATAACTCACGAGACGACCCGCAGCTCAAAGCCCCAATCGGTAATACAAAAGCGTTTAACATAACCGGCGTTCCCGTACTTTACAGTCTTTTATTGGGATTATTGCTTGTCGTTTGAGCACGAGCATACAAGCAAGCACCCGTAAACACCAAAAGCGTTCCGATAGTGTGCGCCATCGTGAATGGGTTGCCAAAGTAATAGACAGACAAGAGCAAACTGATGGACTTGCGAACAGTCGTGATCAGTGTTGCGGTCAGATGAGAAGTACAGTCGCTCAACATGAACAAGCCACGAATACACATGTACTGGGCTACAACACTGACAGGGACGAGGGCCACCGTCCAGCCATCATCAGCAAGGAGCGACGCACCAAAAGCCGTCATTTGCGGAGCGAGTAGCACAAACCATGGCAGTGCAAACGCGTGCGAATAGAATAGGCTCTCATTCCAAGTGTTGCCATACGTTTTTTTAGCTTGCGTTTGCATATTGCCAAGCAACGTCGTAAGCAATATCGAGACGGTCAACATGGCCACTCCCACACACCAACTGACCCAACTGACGTCGGTTGCGCCCAGTGCCGCAATGCTCTCGCCGTTGTAACTAACGGCACCATCAGTAGCGACTCTTGGTCCCGATGACGTGCAGCAGTTACTCGCAAGTCGTGCATCGGCAAATGTCATTGCGAAAATGCCAAAAGTCACGAGCAAACAAGAGACAACTTGTTGTCGAGAGAAACGTTGTCCGAATATGGCAGTACACACAAGCAAATTGACCACCAAGTTACAAGAACGAAATGCGACGTGCAGCGGCATAGACACACCGAAATCGAGTGCCTTGTTGTTCAAGACAGAAAACGATACAAAGATTCCTGTCCACTTGAGATACGTGCGCACAGGTATTGCACGTGGAACTAGAACGCCACCAAACTGATATTGACCGCGCCCTTCGCTATCACGCCCGCACCGAAAATGCTCAAAGAATCCCATCACCGATGCGAACAAGAATTGTCCAAATGTCACGAAATCGATAGCACCAGGACGCTTCTTCACGTGCATTTCGAGTACAAACGCATTGAGGACACACCCACCAAACAACATAATAACCGCGATCCAAAAGGTACTTGCATTGCATTGTTGCAAACATCTCACACAATTCAAAGGGCGGACCATTCATGCGCCAGTGCCGACACTTGAACGACGTAATCACACAAATTACCACGTGTTTGGCACGTGCTGATCGCTGCAAGTGTTTTTGTGCCTTGCTTGCTTTTGAGCACTGCATTTTCGCCTTAGATTCTCCCTCTCTCCATTCCTTGGAGCCATCTATCAGCATCCTCACCGCTCGCCATGTTGCCAAATTTCCATGTTTTGTCAACGTCTTTGGTTATATAAGCCGAGCTTGTTTGGACGCGTGTGTGATATGTGCAAGGTACAAAAACTGACCGTTTCAAACAGCAGAACCACTCAAACGAAAAAAGAACAACATTTGCAAGCGCCAATATAAAAACAGGGAATAGGTGGGCAACATGAAATCGCGACTACCCGATTTTGGCGAAGCGCGATCTTGCACCGATTTTTTAGGCGCCATACTCTTTATTGGCTCCCTAATTGGCACGGCTTTGCTCGGTATCTATGCTTCGCGCAGCGGTGGTAACGTTGTGCGTTTTGTGCATGGTACGAATATGCAAGGTTTGACATGCGGCGTTGACTTTAACGTATCGTCGTTGCCTCTCGCGGCTTGGCCGTATCCGCCGTCATTTGATGCCAAGGTATGTGTGGCCTCGTGTGACGAAACCAATAATGTCAATTCCACCGTTATGGGCGTCTTGTACGCGAGCGAGTCACGTTTGTTTCATTGCTTGCCTACGCCTGATGCTGTCGCTGCCCTTGCCAATGCCACCGGATGGGGCGACTTGTATGGTGATGCTGAACATGAGGCGACACTCCTGTTTACCGATTTGTACACGGCGTGGCCGGTCGCCATTGGCAGTGTGGCTGCTGCGATCGTCTTGACTGGCGTGGTGTGCGTCATGTTACGTTCTTTTGCCAAACCATTGTTTTGGATCATTTGTCTCGCACTTGTAGTAGGCAGTGTGTTTGCAGGGTGCATTTTACTGACGTGGCCCGACTCTGATCTTATGATTAATGTTGGTCCAACATATCAGTCTGACGTGCAGCTTGCGGTACGCATTTTGGGCGGTGTTTTGGTGGCACTGGGTGCGATCACGTTGCTCATTTGTTTTGCCATTCGCAAACAAATCGATGCAGCCATTGATATTCTTCGCTATGCACTGCAAGCCGTCTGGCAGCGCAAGACGATTTTGTTTGTTCCATTTTTGTCGCTCCTCCTCGCTCTTGGCTACTTGGTGGTTTGGCTGTACGTATTGCTTCTGATGTTATCGGTAGAGCATCTGCAAGCGCCGCAACCCGTATCGAATTCGGTCAATCACTATAGTCCCGCCTTTTTCCCACCTCCGCTTGCAGGCACACACAATGGTAATCCGGATACCATGGTTCTGTTTGACGGTGTGTCCATGTGGCGATGGCTGACCATCTATCACGCCGCGCAACTTGTTTGGACTTTGTTGTTTTTGATTTATTTCGCGTACGCCGTATTTGGTTACATTGTCGCAGCGTGGTACTTTAGCGACTTTCGACGCAAGCACGCGGGAACTGGCCCGACACACGGCGCGAGGGCACATGGTCAGTATCGAGTTGGTGTTTGCGACGGTTTATGGACCGTGTTTCGATACCATTGCGGTACGGTTGCCATTGCCGCCCTGGTGCTTACACTTGTCCAACTGGTGCAAGCCATTTTTTGGATTGTCATATGCACGTTGACGCGCATCAAAAATTTGGTTTGCTGCACTGCGTCTGCTGCGGTTGGATCTGTGCCAGTGGTGGGCTCTGCCGCGTCTACGACTGTGGCCGCATCTTCAGCAGCTGCTGGCGCTGCGGCTACGGCAGTAACATGTTGTTGCTGCTGCCCTTGTGCAGGCCCGTGCAATAGTTGTGGTGGTGGTGCAAATTGTGGCTTGTGCGGTTGCAATTGGGCCAACGACAATGCCTTGCTGTGGTCAGTAGTTTGGGATCAATCGTTTTGCGGTTCGTGCGGCTCAGCCATGGCGCTGATGATGCGACATGCACGATATGCCTTTGCGGTCGCTGCTGTCAGCCGAGTTCTATTGTGGATCACACGCTTTGCTGTGGGTGCACTGACTGCGCTTGTCGCGGCGTTGGTGCTGCGATACTCTGATTTGTTTGGTCACAGCTTTTCAGCACCGCTCGTGCCAGTTTTCGTGGCGTTTTTAATCGGCTTTATCATTGCGTCTGTCTTTGCGCACATGTGGCACGCTGCCATTGATGCCATCTTCTTTTGCTTCTTGACCGACATTGACATTAATGGTGGCCCGGCGCTTGCGCCCCTCGAACTACGGCGCTTGGGGAGTGCTGCGCTCTCCCCTTGAACCCCTGCCCTTGAACCCCTGCCGTTGAACCCCTGCCGTTGAACCTTGCCCTCGAACCCCTGCAGCGTGTTTTCGTGGCGGAATGCGCAAGTGGGTGTTTGTTTGGCCAAAAGTGCGGAGCAGGGTTATAACCCTAGTGCTGAAACTCTGCCGGCAGAGATTAGGGTCTCGTCAACACTGACCAAGTCCTGAGGAAAGAGTTGTCAAACAATCCATCTTTGATGTTTGTCTGCTCGATACTCTCCCACAGGTAAGAGATCGCGTGTTCTTGACTCCTATGTCTATAATCCCCGAAGGTTACCACTTTCGGGTGCGTGTTGCACAACTCTACACTCAATATCACAAATAGTAGTGTTTTTTCCACTCGACGTTTCTTGGGCAAGGGAAGTTATGGGACACCTTGCGTACATTATATCTGGGGACAATGACATGCTAGTATTTTTATACGCCAACGATTGTATGCGAATTCGCATCGAATTCGAATTCGAGTTCGAGTAACCGAGTGAAGTCACTGAATTCGAGCACGTGGTTAAGAGCAGTGCGAAATAGTGAGTCGTTTTGTGTGTAGGGTTGCAGCAGTGTGTGCTTTAGTTGCCGTTTTAAATCAATATATTAGGGGACGCTTGCAGCTCGCCGAAGGCGCCTTGGCCCCTTGCGCGTTGTATATGTTATTGGTATGCAAATATATTAGGGGATGCGTGTTGTTCGCCAAAGCCGCATCGACCCCCTTGCGCGTTGAAATGTGCGTACGTAGCAGCGTTTCCGGAAGTATAGTCCTGTTCTGTCTATTCAAGTTGTACATCCTGCCAGTACTTGTGCACTAGTCGTTTGCAATCTCAGCAGATCCTAGCACGAAGCCTGCTCTCGTACTTACAATACCCGTTGTTTGTTTCTGTCAAGGGTTAACGAACGGCTTATGCCCTGTCGTCGCCACCAGTGTTTGTGTGAAAGAACATTTTCCGAGTTACGCACCAAGTTTACCATCCACGATCATTGTCCGTGCAAACACCCGATAGTCATTCACACAGAACAAAGCGATACGCTGCCTGTGGACAAACCGCATCTTCAAGTAACACGAACCAAAATGCAAGAGACTAAACACACTGGAGAGCACGAGGCACGTACAATACTGTTTTACTGTTTTACTGTTTCTGTCTTGACTGTCGGTTGGCGTTGGGCATTCTTCCGTTTTGGTCCTTTTTTGTGTTGTCGCGCGCAGTTTACCAAGAGTCGCCGAGAATTACAAGTACTACGTACACGTTTTCGTTCGTATGTAATAGCGCCTTGTGCTCACGGCCTTGTTGTGCATTTTTTGTGTAGGAGCATCTCGACTATTTTTTTGCTGCCATTGGTGCAGGTGTTTCCAGAGAAGTGGCGTTTAGTTCGACCCAAAAAACCATTCCGATGCGTGGCTTCAAGATCGTTGACTGTGATATGTGCGGATGGAACAAGTTCAAGTACGTAGTGGGCCAAAGATATCAAATGTCAGAGCCGCCCGAAATTTGTAAGCGCGGATTGCATTTCTGCTTGACCAAGGAGAATTGCTTAAATTACGTTAATCATTTGGAACCGCCGCATCGCTGTTTTGTGGTGGAATCGACGGGTAACATTGACACAGATGGCTTCAAGTCTGTCACCAACGACATTCGTCTGCTCAATGAATGCGACATGCCAGAAACAGATAAGCAACACTCTCGGGACTCGTTGTACCGACCCGACAATGACGAGGATCGACTTTTTGCGTTACTGCTAAAACTGGGTGCGTTTCGCGTACAATGGGAGCGCGAGGGCAGATTGGTCATACATGATGATCCTTTTGCACCCACGGTTGTTGAACTTCAGGAGCATGCGCATACAGCGCGTGTCCCATGCTGCCCTCTTTCTGCTGATGCATAGGGGACGCCTGCGGCTCGCCGAAGGCGCCTTGACCCCTTGCGTGTGCGTGTTTTGTTGAAAAGAGAGAAAGAAAATGTGATTCGACATTTAACAGTTCTAAACTGACGTGACACTCGATTGGTTGATGATAATTAGTTGATTAGTTGAGGCGCTACGTCCTAGGAATGACACGCAAGACGGTGCGCCAATAGCAGCGAACAACAGTGGGTGGCGAGAATTGAACTACAAAGTTGCCGCACTCAGCGGCATATGAAGAACATCATCATCGAGAACATCTGGGCTGCGACGACAAGGCCAAACGAGATGTTCATCGCCCAATACGAGTTCTTCCAAACGTATCGCGATAGCCATAAAGCCAAATCCCAACAAAGCCAGGCAAGCAATAAAAACACAAATGCTCCAAAAGGCCCATAACGTTAAGAAGAACAAGGCACCTCTACCGCTATCCTCTGTTGTCACACAAGCAGTGCCAGCGCCCGCAGGAAAAGATGCGTAGCCATCGAAAGAGCGCGTCGTGTTCAAGTGCGCGAATTGGTCACGGGATACGTGTAGAGAGCACGATTGCTCACCAATGATCCAAATGTAGCACAGACGGTAATTGTGTCTAACGTCAATCCATTCGCCTCGTACTCGAAAATACGACTCGCCTTGTCCACGAAAATGCGGGACGTGCGCAACATCAAAACCAATCAAATCGGCACGGGGACCCAGCCAATCGTAGGCAGCGTTTGGTTCGTAATCATTGGAATCCAATGCATCAAATGTGGTCCGTTGAAACGGTACGGCAAATGCAAAGATGCAAAATGCAACGACATATGCCAAAGTCGTCGACGTCCAATTATCAGTTAATCGCGGCATTGCGCGTGATGGGAGTGAATTGATGGCGTCGTCGTTAGCATTAGATGATGATTCTGTGGCTGATGATGCCGCAACAGAATCATCATCGGCGTTGGCTAAATGGCACGCAGCGACAAAAAACACGATAACCATACCACCCGCCAACATCAAGGCAACGAATTGAATGCTCAGAGCGATAATGGCGCCAGTAACGACAGCGTTGTAAGCAGAGCCGCGACTAATATCGCACGATGATTCCAACCAAACATTTGACATGCCACCAATCGTCGCGCCAGTGGCAGACAAATGCGGTTCCAATGTTACATTGTTACATCGTCTCCACGCCATTGGAATCCAAGAAAAGCGGTACGCGTACACCAAATTGTACTTGGGATCACCGAGGGAGAAGCTAGCACCACGTTGAACAGTAAATTCAGTGTATTGCCAAGGACACAATGCAGTTGCAAGTACAATTGAAGCAAATATGCTAAACGCGATGAATCCTTTAAAGCGTTTAGCTCGCCGAGCAGCTTCCTCGAATGGCGCGTGCATACGATCATCTGGCACTTGATTGCCGTGAACTGTACCCGAGGCTGCAGAGGCTGCAATATTTGAGCTTAATACATTCAGAACGAGGCCATCGGATGGGTTTGCAGCATTACGTGGTAACAATACGCGATCAATATCATTGTGGTCACGCAACATTCTTTTGATTTGATTCGTCACACCAATCAATCGTGCCAACTCTTTGCACAGGCTCTTGCGCAACCTAATCTCGTTCAGCACAGCACACACGATAGAACGTATCGCGCACTGGACTGAATGTCAATGTTTTTGCCATGTCAAAACAACATGTTCTTGGCTGCCTCCCCCACTACGATTGATGATGGTGTCGGAACCGTTCATCGTGCTAGCAGCCCAACGGATGAGCACTTGGAAACAAGACAAAAGGTTGGAATGGTGCAGACACGTTAACGTAAGTCGAATATGGCAATGCGACGCGTGAACAGGAACTGTCACGGTGATAACGTTCTGCGAGACGGTGCAATGTGCTTGTTAAAATGAGCAGTGCGGGCAGTCAGTTGACCAGAATAGTAATCGCGGTGTCTCATGGTGTGTCGACTCAAACCTGACCACATGGGACTGTTCTCGACCGTGTCTCTATGATCGCCATACATGGTGTTGTTACCGTTCAACAATACAAAGAACTCGTAGACGGTGATGGGCATATGCCAATCCACATGTCGATTCCGCCACTCGTCAATATCCATTCTCTTGCCCTTGGGAGGAAAGATGCGATTGTTCCACGCTTCACTTGTTAGCAATGTTCGCTCTACACCGAACGCCTGTTTTAAGACGCTACGCTCACGTTGATGGTGCCTTTGCCGATTCGCGACATGTGCCGCTTCCGCATTTGCATTTGCATCTGCATCTTTTCCATGTGTGATATATGCGGGCGCCTGTGTAGTAGGAGACTGTTTGTAAAGGACATTTGGAACAGACGGACCCACGCCCATAATTCGGCAAGTTTTTGGATTGAAGTTGTTGTTTTTTTTCTCGTTCGTGATCGTTTTTAGTGTTGTTTGTCGTATTTCGTTTGGTACAATACTTTATTTTTTGCGGCTCATTGCAGAGACTGACTAGTCGCACTACACTACTTACAATACGATCATGAAATCACGCCAGAGGGGGATCCAAAAGGGGCTTGCCCCTTTAACTGAGCACGCCCGTCACACAAATGCGAGGGTGTTGACCCGTGACTTGACTAATCAAGTGTTCGTGCTGCGTGCCAGGCAATACACGAATGAGTGTCAATTGATTGAATTCTGGCACGGTCGTGTGTTGGATAACGCCATCAATCAGCACATGATGTAGTCCTCCGTGATCCACATTCCACTTTTCAGTGTTTAGCGCCAACAGAAACACGTACATTGCACGCTGCTGCATTGACTGCTGCTCCCGCCTGCTACGATTGGTATTGACGCCGCTCGAATGATTGACATAGGCAAACGCGCTGTTAGCGCTATCAGCATGGGATTGATGGCCGACCGCCCCAGGAGCGGGGTGAGACGTGATAAAATCGCCTCGGTCAAAACGCGTCACTTGCAGATCAACACATTGCGACAAGCGCACCCCAGGACCCGCGATTGCGGATATGGCCTGCAAGAATTCAAAACTGCCACACGAGTGTTCGAGTTTACACAATGCACACAAACATGCTTCATCATGACCCGCTGTCGAACGCGAACGGTAACGGCATGCAAATGTCCCGGAATCGCGTGCGGAAGCGACAGCAGCGATTCTGGCCTGTACAGAAGCGGCGTTGGAGGACTGCTTTAAATAACCTTGATCGCCGACGTTAATGGTATCAGTATCGTTATCGTTATCGTTATCATTTGATTCCGTGTATGGTTCCATTCGCTCACACCAAGCATCGAGTGGCAAATCGCACAACTCTTGTCGCAGCGATTCGGCCAAGTCTGCACACAGGAAATTTGGAATATCAACGGCTACTGCCTGTAGTGCGGCAAGTGCGCGACCCTGTTGTGGTTGCTGCTGTTGCTGCTGCTGCTGCTGCTTCTGCTGCGCACGCGCACGATTCGCAGTGAAAGCACCACTAGACATGGAACGCGGCGGTGGGAGTATACTTGTGCCTCCTTGTGCGTTATTGACGGCAGGCAACTGAAATTCGCGCACAAGAGCACGATTGCCACGTCTGACATAGGTACGTTTCACAAAACGCAAACAACACTTTGGCCTACAACGTCGAACGGGTCGCTCATCGACTTCAGCATATTCCGCGACGCCAAGCAAGTCGCTATCCTTGACATTAATCGTGTGTTGCTCGAATCGCAACGCCTGCGGCGCCTGATGTGACTGCTGCGACTGTTGCGCTGTTGGTATATTTGTCGATAGTGAGACGGATCTCGACGATCGTGCTTGGCGTGCTTGAACTCCAAGTGCGGGAGCTGACGGCGCTGCGCTCGTAACACGATCTGAGTGTCGCAACAATTCGGCTACTCGAAACATGTGAGAAGAGCGCGCGCCAATGAGCAGCGCAGCACGTCGCATAATCTCAATATTTTTTAAGCAATTACGCGCTTCGTCCGCACAGTCTGCTTTGCTTGCATGTCCTATCCATGCATTGGAGCAAAATTGGCTGCGACGTCGTTCGTTCACGTCCCAAACGACCAGGACATTGTGAGCAGCAAGCAGACGTCTAAGTTCTGGCAACACTTCTTCAAAATCTGTACACACAAATACGCGCAAGCTCTTATCGTCGTCCTCCTCGCCGTCCTCGTCACCGTCTTCGCCGCCGCGTTGCCAAGACGATTCATCATCCATGGACGAATCAGCCGTCGCCGACCCTCGAGCACGCGCCAAAGATGCACGAGCATGTGGAGGAGCAGTTGCACCGCTTGCGCTAACGCTGACGACGACTGGCGCTTGTACTTGTACTTGATTTTGAAGTGGGGCATCAGCAATTGTTACGGCACTTTTGCGGCGTTGTGACGAGTCCACCGTGTGGCGTCGAACAATGGGTCTTTTCGCTTGCGCATTTCGACTATGACGACCACGCGGATTTCGTCGTCCTAATCTAGATCTAGAGCTCGATTTCTCAACATGTGAGCGACTAGATGCGGCGCGCGTTTGTTCCACGTGGCGTGCTTGGTTTTCGTTATGACGCGGTGTGTTCATTGTATCACCACTGGGCAAACCAGAAACAACAACGTCTCCAAGCCCACGTGTGGGTGCAGACGATGAAGTTGAAAAGGGATCGAAATCGTCTACATCCTTACTTTCCGAGACTGGCTGCGCTCGGACGATAGGACTCGGATCCTGCACAATCAAGGTCGCTGCCTTGGCCTTGGCCTTGATACTTTGTAATTGGGACCGAGCTCGTTGCCTCATCTTTT
>Ga0206839_1084_pt1 | contig 22187 bp, 26 predicted proteins | sample Alteio_BWOrgCont_27_FD_152883 | JGI IMG/M metagenome (GOLD analysis project Ga0206839, IMG submission 152883) | Enriched cells from forest soil in Barre Woods Harvard Forest LTER site, Petersham, Massachusetts, United States -... | ecosystem: Environmental > Terrestrial > Soil > Temperate forest >... | reverse complement strand
AGGGAGTCATAAGTCCAAGGGCCACTAGGCCTGCCTCGCGAAAAGGCAGTTGAAAAAAATGAACGAGGCCGTAGCAAGCGCCCGCCAATAGCACAACCGAGAGAATGAGGTGCTGAATGACCACCTTGTGATTTTTTTTCAGCGTCTGGATGTCCACGTCCAAGCCCGCGAATAAGAACAAGGAGGTGATGCCGAATAAAGACATCATGTTCAGTGTCACATCTTCATTGAGTTTGGGTGAGAAGGCAGCCGTGCCGACTCCCAAAAATAGTGCTGTGATGGGGCTCGGCAATCCGAACCGGGCGATGAGGCGGGGAATCACGAAGAGACCGAAGATCAGTCCCACGTAGACCAGTTCGGGCATAGCTAAGGCGTCCATTAAGGAGATGATCCACAAATTCCGGGGAAAAAACTATATTTTCAGAAGGGTTCGGGCGTTATTTCCGCAGATAAGGTCGCACTGATCCTGCGTCAGAGCGTTTTTGAAGACGGCATCGTGGATTCGGCCCAGTCCCACGGCCATGTTGTGTCCCCCCAGGGGCCAGTCGGTGGCGAAGAGAATTCGTTCCGCGCCAACCCGCTTCGCAGCGCGGACAATAACGTCGGTTGGTTGCCAAGATGTATCGGCCCAAAGATTTTCGTAGCGGCACATTAAATCTAGGGCTTTGTCAGGATCATGAAAATTCATATGGGCCAGAATGAAATGGGTTTTTGGATAAGCCTTGAACCACGGCTCAAAGTTTTGCACCAGAGACTGGTCGGGCTTCTTATAAAAAAAGCTCATGTGAATGCAGCCTGTGTGAAGGATCACGGGGAGTCCCTCATCGGCGGCTGCGTCCAGAAGATTTTTGTAATGGGCAGAGGCCATCGGCAGCCCGTCCATAGCGGCATGGATTTTTAGTCCCCGGGCACCGCCTTTAACGTATTCTTTTAATTTTTTTCCCGGCTGGTTTTCTGAAGGCGGGACGTTTACGAACGGCACCAGTTTGGAATTTTGCCGCGCTTCCTGAAGGATAAATTCATTGGGGGTGTAGGGCGGCTGCGCTAAAACCACTGCGAAATCTAAATTGGACTGAATCATGGCTTCGCCCAAATCGCCGGGAGTGGCTTCCAAAATCAAATGGGGCAGAGTGGACACGGCACCGACCTGGTCTAATATATTTCTGATTTTTTGCGGAGCCCGTCGAACCAGGGGTTGAAGGCGGTGCAGGGAATCGGGAAAAGCCTTAAAAATTTTTCGCCCCTGTCGGCGCCACTGCTGCACTTTCTCGTTTTGTTCGGGTTTTAGAAAATCCAAAACCCGCGGTTCGGGAAAAACATGAACGTGAAAGTCAATAATCGACTTGGGAATGGAGTTAGGCATGATTTCCGGTACCTTCAAAATTCAGGCAAAATTCAGGCCGACCGGCCCCGGATTCAGGACCGGTCAACCCTTTTATTTTCATGGTGCCGGTGGAGTTGCCTTACGCGCGGCCTCAATGGTTTTGCAATTATTAATCACTTCTTGAGACACGTTGACACCTGGGACGGACCCTTGGCCACTGGTCTTAAGCACATGGAGGCAATTTTTGTGAATACCATGGCCCACATTGGCCCCATGGGGGTAATACCCCGCAGCCTTGCAGGCCGCCCACATTTGAGCGCAAGGTGCTCCTGCAAACGATGTAAGGGGAAACAAACTTAGAATTCCGACGACAACCATAAAACGTGAAATCATAAATTCTCCTCTTAAGAATTCTTCTTATAGGGGTCGGAACTCTTGCCGGCTTTCTTCCACCCTTGAATTCCGTCCACCATCACGCTCACGTCTTTGTAACCGGCGTGAAAGGCTTTGTTGGCGGCTGCGTGGGACGCCGAACACATGGTGTTGGCGCAGTAAAACACGAGCTTGGTGCTGTGGTCGGGTGGAAGCTCTTTGTCCACGCTGTACTTGTCATAAGACGACAGAATATGGGCGCCGGGAATGACCCCTTCTTTCGTCCTGACTTTTTCGTTGTTCGCGTCCAGTACGTAGACGCCGGTGGGGTTTTGGCTCATCCATTGTGCCAGGTCCGATACGTGGATGGCTTTGAAATGATCCTTGGAGTGAGTCGCCTTGGCCGAATCGGTGCCGGCAAAACTCAAGGACGCGACGAAAATTAAAGCTGAAACCATCAAGTTGCGCATAGGAAGTCTCCTTTCAGTGAGACCTAATTACCGCATAAGGAATTTTTTTTATCAATGGCAACATTTTAAATCGGTATCGCGCGCTGCGCATCTTAATGACGGGCAGGGGGCAGGGCTTCCCCGTTTTGGGAGCAGCCAGGAGCCGGTGGACCCATGAAGCGATTTTGAATCCAATCCTTGAGGCACCCCATGTCTGCGACACTTAGTTTGTGACCCACCAGGGGCATGAACGCGTATTTCTCGTGCAGGGCTGGCACATAGTAACCCGTGGGGTCCGAAATATTTTCGACCATTGCCAAAATGGAGTCTCCGTGTTGGCGCAAAAGGGGGGATCTCACGCCGGAGCCTTTGCTGTGACATTCTATACAAAATTTGTTTTTGAGGGGTTCATTATCCATCCGCCCGGGCAGGTCTATGGGGAGTTCATTGCTGCTGATGTCCACCCGCGGTTTGTAAGTTTTGATTTCGCCATAGTCGGAGATGATGTCATTCCAATCGTAAATTTGATTCCAGTGGGAACCGTCGATTGGGACCAGGGACGGCTTGTATTGGGGCCGGATGGCCCGGGGGCCGTTGGGGTGGCATGTGAAACACATGGCAGTGAAGGGCGCGGGATGAAGATGGGCCGGTTTTTCGGGGTCGTGATCCCACTGAAGAAAGTAGGCCGTTTTGGGAGCCGTAGATTTATCCACCAGCAACGTGAGCGTGGTCCAACCCCGGCTCGGCGCCCCATGGCCCTCGGCGTGTTGCTTCATCAGCCAAACGTCGGTTTGCTTTCCCGAAAAAAAACGAATGCGGTTCACGATATTCAATCCTGAAGACGTATAAGACTGGCCCGAAACGAATTCCACCAAAGGTGCCTGGCTCCCTTTGCGGGAAAGGAGAGTGGCCCGCAGGGCTTTCTCCGCATTGGGGATGAATTCGGTTGGAAGATATTTTTGCAGTCCAGCGATTGAAGAATCGGCATTGGAGGAGGCACCCGCTGGGAACGGAATATTGAAGGTGATGATGGCGGTGATAAGTACAGATATCATAAAAAATCCGTTTTTAAAAAAGAGGCGGGCTTGTGATCAACCCGCCCCGTTAACGGCAACGATTAAAAACAGGCCCGGCCGTGGCAGGGTGTGGGACTGGGGTCAGGATCAACGGCTCCCGAGTTAAAACAGGACAGATGATAGGACTGGGGCGTTCCCGCTTCAATCAACATCAAGTGACCTGTGACAGGTGAAGATCCACCGGCAGTGTCTGAACCTTCGGTTACCGTCACTTCACCCACGGACTGGCCCGTTCCGGAGCTTAGAAGCTGGGTGTGGAACGCGGCTTGGTTTTCGTCACCATCCAAGGGTGAGTAACCCGAAGAAAATTTCATTTTCGTTGATGGTGACGAAATCATGGTCACATCGGAACCATGAAGACCTTGTCCCCAAAGGATTTTCAATGTGAGCGATTGAGCGCCGAACTGGACCGGTTCAGCGTTGCAGGACAGATTTCCTGAAGCTTGAGCCTGTAGGGATGAAACCCCTATGGCGGCCGCCAGGATCGCGGTGGTTAAGAAAAGCTTTTTCATTTTGGAACCTCCCGGGTCGTAACCCAATTAATTTCGACTACGTATAGCCGGGGCTTTGCATTTTAGTGAAATTAATTGTTTTTATGTATTTATTAGATAAATTAATGAATATGGTTATAGCATCCAATCATCTAGAAGCCTTTCTGGCCCTGGGCCGGGAACTCCATTTCTCCCGCGCGGCCGACAAACTGGGTGTGACCCAGTCCGCCCTTTCTCAGCGGATCAAGAAGCTGGAAGAGGACTTGGAAGTCACGTTGGTCATCCGCGGGAAGGGGGGCCTGCGACTGACTGCCGTGGGACAGAAGTTGCTTCGCCATTGCCAAATTCAAGAGGGGTTGGAAGAGGAATTTGTCGCCGATCTTCGAAGTCACGGCGCCAAGGAGTTGGCTGGGGTTCTGCGTGTTGGCGCTTTTTCATCTGTGATGAGATCGGTGATCATTCCGGCTTTGGCGCCCCTGGTTCGCCTTAATCCCAAAGTGGTTTGCGAGTTCACAGTGGCGGACATGAATGACCTTCCCAGGCATCTGGCCCAAACCGAAATGGATTTCATCGTAACCGACGGAAAATTGGATTTTCCCGGTGTGGAAAGTTGTTCACTGGGGCACGAACGTTACGTGATGATTGAGCCCAGGGAATTGGATTGCCCTGACAATGTTTATCTGGATCACGACGTGGACGACACGGCCACGTACCGGTTTTTTCGCCATCAGGGCAAAAAAGTTCCCAGCTTCAAGCGTGCTTTTATGGGCGACGTTTACGGCATCTTGGACGGTGTAGCCCATGGCTACGGTCGCGCCGTCATGTCAAGACACATTGTAGACGATGGGCGGGCCTTCCGTGTTTTGAAACAATATAAGCCCATGGACGTGGAAGTTCAGCTTTACTATTTTTCCCAGCCGTACTACACGCGACTGCACCAGGCCGTGGTTAAAGAACTGACGGCCCGCTGTCCCGCCCTTTTGCGGGGCGCTTCCCGCGATTGAGGGGTCTGAAAAAATTGTATCGCAGAAATTGGAAGAAAAAATACGATCACGAACTTATCTTAAGTCGTCACCAGAGTCCGGGCCCGTTCCCTTTCGTTTTGGTTCTGGACCATCTTAAAGCGGGATACAACGTCGGAAAAATCATACGGGCCGGCAACGCTTTCGGGTGCCGTGAACTTCATCTTGTCGGCATCCCCATGTTTGACCCCACACCTTCAAAAGGCAGTCTGAAAGCCACCAAAACTCGGGTCTTTGAAAACATCGAGTCGTCTCTTGAACTTCTCACCGCCGACGGCTATGAAATTTTTGCCCTAGCTCCCGACGGCCGTGAAACCTTAGGTCAGTGCAGCTTTCCTGAAAAGACCGCGTTCGTCGTGGGCCATGAGGAATTCGGCCTTAGTTTTCAGCTTGAGAAATTCCCTCAAGTCCGCACTATGAAAATCATGCAGTTCGGATCGGTTCAAAGTTTGAATGTGAGTATCGCGGCTGCGTTAGCTTCTTACGAATATTTGAGGCAGAGAATTTTCTTAAAGGCTCAGGAACCGCTGCTAAGCGGATTGCTCGGAGATTTGCGATGATGTTGAATTTACGACTTGCAAGACCGGCGATTTCTTGCCGCGAATGAGGCGGTTCAGGGGCTCTTCGATCCATTTATAAATCAAAATGGAAAATATGATGGTCCAGGTAAAGGCGCCGTACCAGTCGGAGGTCAGCTTGTACGAAATGAATCCCATTACGATTCCCTGCTGAATAAGATAAAAAGAGTAAGAGCTCTGGCCCAGCAGGACCATTAGGGGCGAGCTCAACAATTTTTGGATCAAACTTTTTTCAACAACCAATCCACCGTAGAAAACAAATAGACAGAGAGGCAGGATCAAGCCGTCCAAAACCAAGCCCCACGGCGAAAACCAAGCTACGGTGATAAGATTCACTTGCAAAGAAATGCTGGGGTCCACACTAAGGCAGGACATGACAACGATAGTTCCGAAAGAGCCTAAAAGCCCCAGATAGGTATATACGGGCCAACGGGTGAATCGCAATTTTTCCGGATTGTCCCGAAATTTCAGTATGAGCAGAGCTAGTGCCATGCCGATGAAAAATTCGATGAATGTCCCAAAGTAGGTGTAGGTCAACGCGAACACCCAGTTGTTCACGAAACCTCGGGGGTGGGGAGCGAAGAGAATCAGGCAAGTCCCCAAGAGGGGAATCGTCAGAACAGGAATCCACCATTTTCTTTTGCGGATAGCCCAAAAAATCAGAGGGGCTGAAAAATAAAAACATTCTTCCACGGTCAGCGACCACGCCTGGGGATAACCCGTGAATTTTAATTGATTGAAGAAGGATTTGGTCAGAGTGAAATTGGTCCACATCTCGAAGGAGTCGTGAACGTTGAAGGGAATCCAATTGTCCAGGGAAATGCCGGTAAGGGTCGGGTTCCACGAAGCCCAGAAAAGGAGAAGCATAAGAAGAAAGTAAACGGGATAAATTCGGGCCACGCGATTTCGGGCGTATTGGAGAAGCCATCCCTTCTCCATGTTGGAGCTTTCGAAATTTCTGTATGTGATGACGAATCCGCTGAGAACAAAGAAGAAAACCACTCCCACGTGACATTCCAGAGCAAAGGATTTGAAGGCGTCTTTCAAAGAATCCGGCGAAGGAATTCCGTAGTGGTGAAAAAAAACCAAATAGGCGGCGATGGCCCTGATTCCCGTCAAGGCCGCGATGAAAACGGGGACGCCCGTGGAAAATCCCTTTTCCTTACGCCCGGTCGCGAGCAAAACTCCTCCTTAAATTTCTCTAAATACTTCTCGACTTAAACCTGCGTCTACTTGAGTGACAGGACTTTAGGCTATGGTACGCCGTTTGCTGGCTCCGCTGTGGGAATATTCACCTTCACATTGGAATGAAATAGGAGTTTTTTGTGAAAATAATTCTTTTCGCGTTTACGTTTTTACTTGCTTCGGCTTCTTTCGCATCTCAGCCTTGGACTTTAGCCACATGCAAACTTGTCTCGCCTCTGGCCGATCTCAGATTGCCGTCTTCCATGGAAATCTTGGATATCGGTTCTTATGACTACGTTCTTAAGACCTACGACAATGTGGGTAACGTACTGGCCATTTATCAGATTCCTGATATTTCCGGTTACACCATGGGCTGGTATTTGAACTATCTCCAAAAAGGCCAGTACGTGGATTTGAAGCTCCGCGCGTTCAAAGGCGGCGCCCAATCAGACATCATGTTCATGCCCTCACCGGGAAAGAATCAAGAAGGCTCCGCTCAATTTGACGTGAAGATCGATAACCAATTGCAATGGGGCGCTTTTGTCTGCGCTCCCACCTCGGCATTCTGATTACATCTGCTGATACTTGGGCCCGCTGCCGCCTTCACGGGGCGTCCAGCGTGGGCCCAAGACGTCGGTGGCTTTGCAGTCCACGCAGTTGGGCGCGTTGACCACCAGCTTGTCGCCTTTGCGTTCGTAAACTCCCGCTGGGCAAACGTGCTCGTAAAATTCCGCTACTTCCGGAGAAATATCCTGGCCCACCACAAGATGTTTGGGAATATCGTCCCGCGTGGCGTTCCCCGCGCGGAAAACGCCGTCGACTTTACTGGTTGAAAATGGCCCCGCCGCCGTTGTCTCGGGAGTGTCGTCCAGCCGTCGCGGCTCTTGGGCGTCGGAATGGGATTTATCGCCGCCTCCGGGAAAAGCGCCGCAGGTGGCGGTCATGAGGGCTGCTTTGAAACCGCCCCAGTAAAATCCCGATTTGAAAGCATGGCGCATATTGCGCACGCGGCGCAAATCCGAAGTGATGAAACTTTCGTCGATCAATTTTTGATATTCTTCCAAAGATTCCGATTTGTTCTTTAAAGCGTTAAAAATTGTACGCGCCGCCAGCCGGCCCGATTCCATGGCATAGTGAATTCCCTTGAGGGCGGGAACGTTCACGAAACCGGCGGTGTCACCGGCTAAAAGCAGGCCTTTTCCGTAAAGACGTTTGGGAAATGAATCGTATCCGCCCTCAGGAATGGTCTTGGCGCCCCACTCCTGGATTTGCCCGCCTTCCAAATGCTCCCGAATCAAAGGATGATTTTTAAGTTTTTGAAGAAGACTGTGGACGTCCAAAGCGTGGGCCTTGTAATCCAATCCCACAACCAGTCCCAGAGAAACTTGATCGTTAGTCATGGGATAGAAAAAACTTCCACCGAATGCGTCTGTGGGCAAGGGCCAACCCATGGTGTGAATCACCCGGTCCAAGGGTTTTTTTACCTGCCAGATTTCTTTGACCCCGAGAGCGAAAATTTGCGGAGATGGTGACTCTAAGTTTTGCCACTTTAAATAAGCTTGGCTTAGGGAGCCCCGGGTTCCTTCCGTAAGAACGGTGAAGCGGGCGCTGATATCCGTTGGGGGCATGAATCGACTGGAGGGTTTGCCGTCCCGGTCCAGGCCCGCGGGTGTAGTGCGTACGCCCAACACCTGGTCGTCTTCGATCAATAAACTTTCTGCGGGAAATCCCGTTAAAATATTAACGCCCGCGGCTTCGGCCTTTTGCCCGAGCCAGCGCACGATCTCGCAAAGGCTTGCGACATAATTTCCTTTGTTGTGCATAGTGGGTGGGGTAGGCAGACGCCAGTGACTTTTTTCCGTCAAAAAGTAAACGGCTTCTTTTTCAACGGGGCGCCGAAACGGAAAATCTTTTACGTCTAAATCGGGAAAAAGTTCTTTCAACGGCCCCGGATTGACGACGGCCCCCGACAGGCAGTGGTCGCCCAACCTTTGGGCCTTTTCTAAAATTCCGATTTCAGGTTTTTGAAAATTAGGATTGGTTTGAGCTTCTTTTTGGCAAAGGTGTGCCAGTTCGATGGCGCCCGCCAGACCCGCCGGTCCCGCGCCGACAAAGAGGACGTCCAAGGGGACGGCGTCACTGTTGGGTTTTTCGCGAACCAGAAATCGGTCCGATGGCAGAGCAGGCTGGTAATCGGCAGGAACGATATTTTTCATCGAAAATTTTCCTCAGGCTCTTCAATATAACTTCTTAGCGGTTTGAGGCAAAAAGAAAATTTTCGATTTCATCGATTCGCGTGTTGGCGTCTTTGTATCCCATGTCGATCAGGGCGCGGGTGTAGTCGGGATCAAAAAGCAGGTAGCTCATCAAATCGGCGCTGGGTGTCTTTCGCGTGCCCAAACCCTCCATGAGGTAGCGAACGGGTATGGGCAAGTTTTTGGTGAAGTTTTCGGCCACTTTGCCCAAGTCATCGGAGGGTTTGATGACAAGGGGAATGACGGTTTTGATGGGTTCGGAGATCCCTTCTAGGTTTTTTGCCGTGATGTGTGCCTTGGTTACAATTTGATTGAGGCGTTCCAGATGTTCCACGTCGGCGTCCAAGTGATCAAGAAAGATGGCATTCAAAGTTGTGCCTAGAATTTGAGCCAAGGGTGGAGTTTCGACGAAGACGGATGGTTGATCTTCGGTGGGGCTTGCGGTCCGCACCCCGATGGCCAAAAGCCGGTCAGCTCCCAAACGGATGACGGGACTCAAAGGAGTGGTAAGGCGCAGGCATCCGTCACCGAAAAAATCCGCGCCGTAGGGATGGGCCACCCGCACCGGTTGGAAGACAATGGGAATAGCCGCCGAAGCACAAATATGCTCCACACGAATTTCCGTCGCCACTGAAACGCGGCGGGACTTGGCCCACATGGGAATGTCTTTTCCCTGAACGAAAAAAAATGTTTTACCCGAGGAGTAGTTTGTGGCCGCTATGGAAAGGGCTTTTATGTTACCCCTCTCCACATTTTTATGTATGGATTCGCAGTTCAAATATTTACCGAGAAAAATGGGAAGAGGTGAGGCGTCCAAAAGGGAATGGGCATGGCCGCCTCCGAAAATGGCTCCAACAGAAAGATCTCGGAGCCAGCGTCCAGCCTTGGGTATCAGGGAGCCGAAGTCGGAGCGGTAAACATCCTTTGTGTGAAGGTGAGACCACAGTTGGGAGATCCACCGGGTGCAAAGTTGAAAGTCGTGATTCCCCGCGGCGAGTGCGGCGCCGTTGACCGCGCCCGCCGATGCGCCGCCTATAATGGTGAAGGGCCCGGCTTTTCCCTCGAATTTTTTGATTTCTCCGATTCGCTTCAGGACTCCGGCTTGATAAGCGCCCCGCGCGCCTCCGCCCGTCATGGCCAAGCCAATGGTGTTGTTTGAACGTTTGGGGGACTCCGAAGCCATGATCTCTCCGTCCTGGCCCATATTTTTCACAGCCCCTCTGCTGCGAAGCGCGCTTCATCCCTATGGACGCTTCGCTCAAGGTGTCCTCGGACTTTTGACCGCTCAACATATCGCAGTGGATATGCCTCGCGATCAAAACTCCTGCGGTGCCTTGCCATAGGGCGAATCGCCCTCCTCGCGACGAGGCTCTGTGAGAAATGGGGGCTTGATGCGCGACCCCTCAATGACTCGAAACTCATTGTAACATTAAGCGTGCGTACCAGCCCATCCAAAATTCATTTGTGGTCATGAGGAACTCAGAGTAGACCTGAGTCCGTATCATCACATTCATCGCAAGGGGGAACCGCCGATGAAATTTTTAACTTTTAGGCTCGACGGTGAAGAGCACTGGGGCTATCTGGAGGGCGAACATGTTGTGGTTTTGCAGGGACCTTCCTTGCTGGATGCCATTGTCCAGACGGGTGGCCGCTCCGACAAAATGAAAAACACGCCCTCAAAAGAAGTTCCGGCGAAAGACGTGAAGTTCATGGCGCCCATTCCGCGACCTCCGTCCATGAGGGACGGTTACGCGTTCCGCCAACACGTGGCCACGGCACGGCGCAACCGGGGCTTGGATATGATCCCTGAATTCGACAAATTTCCCGTGTTTTATTTCACCAACCATCAGGCCGTGTTCGGGCCCGGCGAGTTGCCCGTTCAAAAATGGCATTTAGACAAATTGGATTTTGAGCTGGAAGTGGCCGTTGTGATAGGCAAAGAAGGAAAAAATATCAAGGCCGTCGACGCCGACAATTTTATTTTCGGTTACACCGTAATGAATGACTGGTCCGCCCGCACTCTTCAGATGGAAGAGATGAAATTGAATTTGGGGCCGGCCAAGGGGAAAGACTTCGCCACTTCATTGGGACCGGTTTTGGTAACGCGAAGTGAACTTCTCGGCTCGGGTCTTTTAAAAGACGGCCCCAACGGTGAAGTTTTGAACGCGGCTATGAGAGCTTTTATCAACGACAAACAGTACTCCGAAGGCAACGTCAACCAAATGAATTGGACTTTCGCGCAAATTATCGAGAGAGCCAGTTACGGAGTGTCTCTTTATCCCGGCGACGTGATCGGCTCGGGCACCGTGGGGACCGGATGTCTTTTGGAACTCAACGGATCCAAGGTGACCGACAATCTCTGGCTGAAACCAGGGGATGTGGTGCGCATGGAAGTGGACGGCCTGGGAACTTTGGAAAATACAATTAAGTTGGTGGAAGAATGAAACAACATCCTGTTCTGTATCACTACTGGCGTTCAAGCAGCTCCTGGCGCGTGCGTTGGGCCATGAAGTTGAAAAAGTTTGAGGCGGAAATGGTAGCCGTCAGTCTTCTGGACGGTGAGAGCGAGAGCGAAGCCCATATGAAACGTAATCCTCTGGGCTACGTACCCGTTTTGGTTTTGCCCGATCATACGCTGATCGAATCGGTGGCCATCGTGGAGTGGCTTGAAGAAACTTTGCCGACTCCTTCGTTATTTCCGGGGGATCCTTATCAAAGGGCTCATATCCGAGCACTGGTTGAAATTGTAAATGCCGGAATACAACCCATTCAAAATCTTACAGTCCTGGAAAGACATTCTTCTGACGAAAAAGAAAAAAAGGAGTGGAGCCAGCATTTCATTCGTAGGGGCTTGGATGCTTACGAGAAACTCTGCAGCCCGACGGCGGGACGTTTTTCCGTGGGCGATCACATCACGGCCGCTGATTTATTTCTGATTCCCCAATGCGCCAACGCCAAACGTTTCGACATTCCTCTTTCAGAATTCCCATTGCTTGAAAAAATCTTCGAAGCCGCCATGGCCACCCCCGAAGCGAAGGCCACAGCGCCTGACGCGTACAAACCCGAATAGGGGCGCCAATTGGGGGGGGACTTCTCGTCTGTTTGTGGGGAGACTCAAATCTTCGAAAGCAGTACGAGACACTCTCACTGAGATGAATAAAGTATTAAAGGATTGACATACGAAATGGAAAAACCTGACGATATTACGTATTGTTAAACAAAAAAACTTTATTAATTTTAAACGGAGAGAGTCCCCAATGAAATGTTTATTTTTGACAATGTTGCTTATCTCAAGTGCCGCTCTCGCTGATATGAATGCGACTGTTTCGTGTTCGCTTGGTGAACTTGTTCCAAATAGTGATCCAGCTAAATATGTATCTGTTACGCAAGCTGTAACTGTAGTTGTTGATAAAGATAATGGCAGTTTTTCTGGTGGGCCTGTACAGTTCCCAGTCCAAAGCGCGGATGGAAGATTTCAGGGGCAGATTTGGATAGATAATGCGGATTACTGTAAGCTGACACTCTTGGACACATCCGAGAATACGAAAATTGTAGGGCTCAATATGTATACTGGCACTGATGCCGGTGCAACGCTGCAAAACTGGAATCCATTGACACCGGGTACACCCGATGATCCAACCACCAGTCCCACCGCCATACTTACCTGGGAATCTGAAAGTGGAGGAGGCAACCCTGAACCTTCGCTTTTAGGTAAAATGGCCTGGAGTCGGTCCATTTTACATTCTTGAGTAATAGTGGTATAAAGTACGGCAGCGTTGATCTTTTGGGACAGCGACTGGTTTGAATGAATTTTGTTCGTCTCGTTTTTAAGGAGGACTTGATCCATGGGACAAGTACCTGAAGAGATCTTTCAACCCCTGTACGGAATTGTCGGCAGCGGCCGCGTCGCCACCCACTTCTGCCGTTATTTTGACCTCATGAAAATTCCATTTCGTCATTGGTATCGGAGTCTGGGGAATTCATTGGAGGACATTTTGGGGGCGGTCCCGGTGGTGCTTTTATTGATTTCCGATTCTCAGATCGAAAATTTTATCGAGTCCTATCCTTTTTTAAAGAAAAAGAAGCTGGTTCATTTTTCCGGAAGTTTAATCACGCCGTACGCCCAGGGTTTTCATCCTCTCATGACCTTCACCCGCGAACCCTATGATCTGGACGTGTACAGAAAAATTCCCTTTTTCGTCCAAAAGGGCCGATTTGAATTCAACGAGATTTTTCCAGCGTTGGAGAACCCCCATTACAATGTCAATCCCGAGCAATCGGATCTGTATCACGCACTCTGTGTTCTGAGTGGAAATTTCACCACCATTCTCTGGGATAAGTTTTTCAGCGAATTGGAAGACCGCTTCAGTGTTCCGCGGGCCGCCGCTTTTCCCTATTTGGATCAGATCGTTGAAAATTTAAAACGGGATAGTCGGAGCGCCCTAACGGGGCCTTTACAAAGGCGCGACCATAAAACCATTTCTAAAAATCTTAGCGCCCTTAAAAACGATCCATTCCAAAAAGTTTACGAAGCGTTTGTTGAAGTTTTTGGAGGAGGCCCATCATGATGACCATCCTTGATTTTGAAAAAATGAAGTGTGAGAAACGCAAGATCTCCATGGTCACCTGCTACGACGCGTGGACAGCCCGCATCGCCGATGGGTCCAGTGTGGATTGTCTTCTTGTGGGAGACAGCGTGGCCATGGTCGTGCACGGATTCGAGTCCACACTCGGAGCCACCACCGAGATGATGGCCCTTCATACCGCCGCCGTGGCCCGCATGGCGAAGAAAAAATTCATTGTTGGGGACATGCCCTTCCCCAGCTTCAGAAAAGGAATCGTCGCCGCTATGGAATCGGTGGACGCGCTGATGAAAGCCGGCGCCCACGCCGTAAAGTTAGAAGGTGTTTACGGTCATGAGGACGTGGTCCGTCACATCGTCGGTTCTGGCGTTCCTGTCATGGGACACATTGGCCTCACACCCCAATCCATTCATCAATTGGGGGGCTTTCGCGTTCAGGGCCGCGAAGACACCACCGCCCGCTCCCTGATGGAGCAGGCCAAAATTCTTCAAGATCTAGGTTGTTTCGCACTGGTCTTGGAGTGCGTACCGTCGGAGTTAAGTCAAAAAATTACTGAGAGCCTGACCATTCCCACCATCGGCATCGGCGCCGGGCCCTTCACCGACGGTCAAGTTTTGGTGCTTCAAGATTTGTTGGGGACCCACCCCGAGTTTAAACCTAAATTTCTCAGAACATTCATGAACGGTTACCAAGAAATCAAAAACGCTTTGGACGTTTACGATCAAAACGTCAAGAGTGGCGCATTTCCGACGGAAAAGGAGAGTTACCAATGACTCAACTCATTGAAAACATCAAAGACTGGCGGTCCCTGCGGGGAGAATTAGCTAAAGAAAACAAGTCGGTGGGCTTCGTTCCTACCATGGGCGCCCTGCACGAAGGCCATTCCAGTCTGGTACGAAAAAGTAAAAGTGAAAATGACGTGACCCTGGTCAGCATTTTCGTAAATCCGACTCAATTCGAGGACTCTCAAGACCTGGAAAAGTATCCCCGAACTTTGGTGGAAGATCTCAAGCGCCTGGAAAGTGACGGCGCTGACTACGTGCTTTTCCCTCGAGCCGAAGACATGTACGCCGACAAGTACCAGTACCAAGTGGTGGAAAATATTCTCAGCCGGGATTTGTGCGGAGCCCACCGGCCGGGACATTTTCAAGGAGTGCTTACGGTAGTTCTGAAGCTCCTGAATATTGCAGAAGCTCACCGGGCTTACTTCGGTGAAAAAGATTTTCAGCAGTACGTTTTAATACGTGGCATGGCCGAGGCGTTTTTTCTTAAGACGGAAATCGTGCCTTGCCCCACTGTCCGTGAGCAAGATGGCTTGGCCATGAGTTCACGCAACACCAGGTTATCATCCGACGATCGCCAACGGGCGACCCTTTTCCCCGAACTTTTAGAGCACACCACTAATCCCGAAGAAATCACCCGCCGTCTTATCGACCGGGGATTTTTTGTGGATTACATCGAAGAAAAGTGGGGACGCCGCTTCGGCGCTGTCCGGTTGGGTGACGTGAGGTTGATTGATAATGTTAAAATCTAAAATTCTTTTTCAACTTACTGGCTCCATCGCTTGCTACAAAGCCTGCGACGGGATTTCAAAATTGGTGCAGCGAGGTCACGAAGTGCGCGTGGTGGCGACGGCCAATGCCCTGCAGTTCGTTGGCGCCGCCACTCTGGAGGGATTGACAGGCCATCCCGTTTTTTCCGACGTTTTCGAACGTGGACGAATGATGGATCACATTGAGCTGGCCAAGTGGGCCCAGATTGCCGTTGTTTGTCCCGCGTCGGCCAATACGATCAACCAATTGGCGGCGGGCGTAGCTGCAAATTGCGTCGGGTCTATTTTTTTAGCGTTTGACCTACAAAAGCCCTACTTGATTTTTCCGGCGATGAATCAAGAAATGTACAAACATCCGGCCACGCAAAAATCCCTGGCCACGCTGGAATCTTACGGCGTTCGCGTTTTTTCCACCGGCGTAGGGCACCAAGCCTGCGGCGATGTGGGGCCGGGCCGTCTTTTGGAATCGGAACAAATCGTCGAGTCCATTGAGGGATGTGCGAAATGAATATCCTTATTACAAGCGGCCCCACACGGGAGCCCATTGACACGGTCCGATTCATCACGAATTTGAGCACGGGAAAAACGGGCGCAGCCTTGGCCGATTACTTTCAAGGTCAAGGTCATGAAGTGACCTTTCTTCATGGCGGCGATTCGATAAAACCCAACAAGGCCCGGGAGATCCTGCCCTTCGAAGCTTTTCTGGATCTGAACCAGGCCATGCAAGAGATTCTGAGCAGAGGCCATATTGACGTCGTTTTTCATGGGGCCGCCGTGGGGGATTACAGCGTGGAGCAAATCAGACTCCCCCATGAAACCTTGCAGGGAGGGGCCGACTTCAAGATTGATTCCCAAGAAAAAGTGGAATTGGTTTTGAAAAGAAATTTTAAAATTCTGAACAAGATTAAGTCCTATTCGGTGAAGAAAAAAATATCAGTGGTGGGTTTTAAATTTACGGATTCGAGAGAAAAAAAAGATTGGCTTGTGGCCGTAAGAAAAATCTATGAAGAGGGAGGAGTGGACTTGGTGGTTCACAACGATCTCTCTGAAAGATCGGGCGAAGATGGGCCCCGGTTCCGTCTCATTGAAATGGATGAGAAGTCCCTTGAGTGTGAGTCCCGCCTGGAATTGGCGCGGGGCCTTGAGAATTGGTTAAGGAGGCATTTGTGATCCTGGCTTTGGATGTGGGTAACAGTCAGATTTTCGGCGGCGTTTTTGAAGGCGAAAAAATCAATCTTCATTTTCGCAAAAATTCCCGGCAGGGTAATTCTTCAGATGAATTCGGACTTTTTCTCAGAACTGTTCTCAGAGAAAACGGGATCCATCACGATCAAATCAGCCAGATCGCGGTGTGTTCGGTGGTTCCCGACGTCATTCACTCGCTGAGGGGAGCGTGCCAGAAATATTTCAACATCAAGCCGTTCGTGCTTCAAGCTGGCGCCAAGACCGGACTCAAAATCAAATACCGTAATCCAGTGGAAGTGGGCGCCGATCGCATCGCCAACGCCATCGCCGGGGTTCACATGTTCCAAGGCAAAAATTTAATTATCGTGGATTATGGCACGGCCACCACCTTCGACGTGGTCACAGCTGACAAGGAATATTTGGGAGGCTTGATCATCCCCGGGCTTCGTTTATCCATGGAAGCATTGGAAGCCAAGACGGCCAAATTGCCCTCCGTAGAAATTCTGGCTCCTGAAGAAATCGTGGGCCGCTCCACCGTCGAGAGTATTCAATCAGGTTTGTATTACGGAAATCTCTGCATGCTCCGAGAGCTCACGCGAGAAATTCGAAAAAATTACTTCAAAAGCGGCGAGACCGTGATCATCGGGACCGGCGGTTTTTCCCGGCTCTTTGAAAGGGATAACGCTTTTGATGCCTTCGCCCCCGACCTTGTTTTGTGGGGTCTGCACCGCGCCCTCCATATGAATTGTTGAAGGACAGGAAAACTCAGGAGGCTGACAACCTCATAAGCTCTTCTAAATACTGCTGCCACAGGGCGGGCAGGGAGTGAGTCCCGTGTCCCCTGGTTTTGTCGCTGGTGGGAATCAAAATATATCGGCCGTTTTTAACTTCTTTGATTTTTTGCTCCATGATTTGAAGATCGGGTGGATTGATTTCATCATCCGCCGAATTGACGGCAAAAAGGGGCTTGGTGATCTTGACCAATTTGTCCGAGGGATCGTAATTTCTCGAAGAATCCACCTGATAGATCAAATCGTTGGCGTCGGTATAGCTCAAAATCGTTTGGACTTTCTCGTCTAAGAAAGCGTCGGCACTATCCCGGGTTGGGCAGAGTTGCTGCCAGTAATAAGGCGCGCTTCCCATCCACAACAGATTGTAGGCCGCGGATGTCAGACCTTGTTTTGGTTCTTGGGTGTACTCGCCGCCATGCCAGGTGGGATCATTCTTGACGGCGTCCATTATCATTTTGCGGGACATGCGGTTACGGCCGGCGATCTGCACGGGAAGGCTGGCCAGAGGCATAAGGGCGTCCATGAAATCGGGAAAGGTCTCGCTCCAAACCCAAGTATGCATCCCGCCCATGGATACTCCCGTCACCAGGCGCAAGTGATTTACGTGAAGACCGCTGGTTACGAGTCGATATTCGGCCTCCACCATGTCGTCGTAATCGTAGTGGGGAAACTTCATGTGAAGACCGTCGCTGGGTTTGCTGGAGTGGCCGTGCCCGATGGAGTCGGGAAGAATGATGAAATATTTGGAAGCATCAAGGAGCTGACCCCGACCGAACAAAACCCCGGCGAAGTTGTCATTGAGAAAATTGTCGCCGGCCCCTGTGGTGCCGTGAAGGATTAATATCGCGTTGACGGCATTCCCCTTACTGTCGGTCCGAAGATGGCCCAATGTTCTGTAGTGAATGCGGAGGTGGGCGAGAGAAGACCCGTCGCGAAACTTAAAAGGGGAAATGAGAAAATCGCTTTCCACAGGAATGGGCCAAGCGGCGGGCGCGGTGCCGGCACTAGCGGAACTAGCACAGGTCCAGCTCCCCAGCAGACCGCCCATTAATAACAGTCCCAACGAAAGGATCTTTATCTTTTTCACTTGAACTCCTTTTGGCTTGGTTTTCTGAATGGCCTCCAATTAGTGGCCCCCAACGTAACATGTCAAATGAAAACGGTGCGGCCGGTACAGCCAGCCATGCACCCGGAGGGCGCGGGCGGTACCGCGGTCGGCTGGTCCTTGGTTTTATCTCCGCCTGTGAATCGAAATTCGTCAAACTTTAGTACAGCATGAAGTTGGAGTTCGGCTCCTCCGATGCCGATAAGATCATGATGAATCCTTTGGTTAAAACTGCGCGGGCGGAGCTGGCTCACCGGGAATGGGTGGAGTTTACTCTCGATGTCACTCCTGAAGGTGTGGTTCACTCCGTTCAATGGCGGGCTTGGGGCTGCCACGACCTGCTGGCCGCGGCTCAGGAGGCCTCAACACGAGTCATGGGCCGGCCTGTCTCAGAGTTGGCGTGGAGCGGAAGTTGCCACTGGGATCTTCTTATTCAAGAAGCTTGGTCCCGGCTCAAGGGTGACTTCAAGTTGCCCATAGACGACCCTGAAACCTGCCACTGCAGAAAAATTCCCACGACCCGTGTGGACGAGGCCATTGTGCTCGGCGCCCATACTCCCGAAAAAGTCACGGCGTGGACATCGGCCAGTTCGGGTTGCGGCACCTGCCGTCCCGACGTAGAAAAACTCATCGCCTATCGTCTTAAAAAAGCGGGTTAAACAGCTCCGCCTTCTTGTTTCACTTTATTGATTTTATTTTTAGATTGGTTATTGGGAGCGCCCGGTTCTTCTGTCGGCGGCGGAAATTTTCCCGTGGCCAAGTAGGCTTCTAGAATGGGCGCAATTTTGCGCCGGCAACTTCCTCCGCACGGACCCACGCCCGCGGTGGTGCGATCGTAAATTTCGTTCAACGTGCTGCAGCCATCTTTGATCGCGGCCTCAATGACGTCTCGGGAAACATTGTTGCAAAAGCAGATGATCTGGGGCCCTATCTTGGGTTTACCCACGGCTAGCCAGAAACGGCGCTTTTCTCCAAATCGCCGAAGAGACCGCGGAACCCGGTGAGGACCTTGTTTTTGATATCGCCGTAGGAGCCCCGCATGTAAGCTCCCGAAGCAAACTTGTGCCCCCCGCCTCCCAGGCTCTGGGCCAACTGATTGACGGCGATCATTCCCTTGCTTCGAAAACTCAGCTTGAAATAATCCTTGGCGTCTTCACGGAAAAGCACAGCGGCTTCGATGGATTCCACATTCATCACCATGTCGATGATGTCGCGGGTTTCGTCCATCTCCACGCCCAAAGCGCTCATGTCTTCTTTTTTGACTCTGACCAGACCCAGGCGCCCGTCCACTTCGTATTCCACCAAACCTAAAATTTGTGAGAGAAATTTCAGCTTATTGGGTGTGTGATTGCCGAACAGATAACGGTGGACCTTCTGAGGTTCAATGTTGTGGCGGAGAAGTTCGGCGGCGATCAAATGGGGAGTGGGGCTGCCGCGGATATATCGAAAGTAATTGGTGTCGAAAACGATGCTGGTATAAATGGGCAGGGCGATCTGGGCGTCCAAGGGAATTTCCAAGGACTTGATCAGATTGAAAACGATTTGCCCCGTTGAGCTGGCTTCGGTGTCGATGATGTGCTCTTCATTTTTCAGAGGGAATCTGTCTAAAATAGGATGGTGGTCGACAAAGACCACGTGTTTACAGTTGGCCTTGAGCTGGTTCCAGAGCCCTAAAAGAAGCTCGGGATCATTGGTGTCGAAAATAAATCCCAGGTCCGCTTTTTCCATGGGCTTCTTGAGAGTGTTGAAACACTCGATCATTCCGTGGGTATCAAGAAACGCGTACTTCTTCGGGATTTCATCCACATTGATGATGCGGACGTTTTTACCGATCTTTCGAAATGCCCAATACAACGCCACTTGAGAGCCGATGCCGTCGCCGTCGGGTTGGGTATGGGTGCTTAGAATTATGGAATGGGCTGACTTGATTTGATTGATGATAGGTTGCATATCCCCGTTATTTTCCTTTGAGTAAGCCGTGTTAGTCAATGAAGGGAATTTTGCCGCAACGCATACCGACTTCGGGCTAGATTTCTGTAAGTTCTTTCTGCATTATTATTTTTGTGAAATTACAACATCTGTCAGCGTCATTCGCCCTCGCGTTTTTCTTCTTATTTTCGTCAGTTAATTTATACGCGGCCACCGGCGCTAAACTCGCCGTGCTGGGTGACATCGTCATTTATTCGGGTCCCAGCGTCAGATACCGACCTCTCGCCACAGCTTCCAAAGGGCAGAGTTTTCCCGTATCTCTACGTCGTGTCATCGGAGCCGGCGGCGTAGAATTTTTCAAAGTACTTTTGAGATTTCGAAACGGCGGTGTGAGGATTGGCTACATTTCGGTCACCGACCCGGTGGAAATCCAAACCAGCGACGTAAATGAAGATGTCGATAGTTACCAGTCTCTGGCACTGGCCAAGTCGGCGGTTCAGTTCAGTTTCGGCGGCCTTAAAGACGGCAACTATGAGGTGGCCGCCGGCTATCTGGTTTTTCCGGCTCCCGATTTTTATTTGAAAGCCTTCGCGGGCCAATTCGTCACGCCCGTTACGGGAAACCCCCTTTTGGGAGTCGAAATGGGATTGGACCACCTCATCACCGGCGCTTTCAGTATTTACGGGCTTGTAAACACGGGAGCCGTATTTCCCGCTAATCCGGGATCCATTTTCGCAGGCAGTTCTTCCGTTGCCGAATTTCTTCAAGGAGGTTTCGGTCTCCGCTACAACGCCCATGAATTCGCGGCGGTGAGCTTGGGCATGATCGAGACCGGGCTGTATTCCAATGACAATAGTTTTATAAGCAGCGGTTACTACGTCACTTTGGAGGTGGGATTGTGATGAAATTCATTCCGGTGGGAATGGGCTTCGCAATTTTCTTCCACATGGCGCTGCTTTCATGCAATGCCCGGGCGGATAATACTTTTGAATCCATGGTTCGAGAATACTCCGACGGTGACGGAACCACGGTCACCACTCCCCATGTTCAGATGACGAGCAACATCAACAAGGATTCGGTGGAAATTGGGGCCGGTTATGCCGAGGACATTGTTACCAGCGCGTCCACGGACGTCAGAAGCTGGTCCAGCTCGGGCAAAATTTCTGATACGCGCCGTGAGGAGTCGGTTCACACAACATTTAATCTTCAGGACGGAAGCGTCACCGCAGCCTTCGTGGAAAGTGATGAGAACGATTATCATTCACATACTTACACCACCCGGGATTTTTTTGAAAAGAACACTACTCTGGATTTAGGAGTATCGCTCGGCGACAACCATATCCAACATTCCCACGTCCCCAGTTTTGACGCCGTAATGCAGACCGAGAACATCACCGTAGGTGTCACTCAGGTCTTAAGTCCCATCAGCATCGGTCAGATCTTATATGATTTTACCATTGAAGACGGTTATCTCTCCATGCCCTATCGGGTGGCGCGGCTGTTTCAGCCCGACGGCACAGTCATTGGAATCGCGGAAAATTCTCCTGACACTCGCAACCGCCAGAGCTTGGCATTTAAATACAATTATTATTCACGGAGATTGGTATCCAGCTTCGCGACCAGCATCCGAGGCTATTTGGATAATTGGGATGTCAGCAGTGGAACTTTTGAAGAGCGGTGGAGCAAGGACTACAACAAGAAAATCAGTATGAGCGTCAACGCCAGAGCCTACTACCAGTCTGAGGCAAATTTTTATAAGGACAAATACGACCCCAACAATCTGCCCGTTTTTTTTACAGGAAACAAAACGCTGTCAAACTATTACACAGTGCTCATAGGTTTAAGGCCCACATTTCACTTTGGCAAACAGTGGGACGCTTATGCTAAACTTGAATACTATGTGGAACATTTTAATAACTTCACGGATGTAGGGAACCCCCTAGATCCGACCGACGATAAGCTTTATACGCTCAACGCTTTTGTCTACGGAGCGGGTTTATCCGGAAAATTCTAAAGGAGATGGAAGAAATGCGTAAGATTTTGATTCCCATCGTGGTGGTCTTGTTCGCATCGCCCCTGTTGGCGGGTTCTAAGGTAAAGGTTCAACAACCCTTTCCCCTGTTCAATCTTAAGAGGTTGGGCGCCACCGCGCGTGGATCTCTATCCCAGTATAGAGGGAAAGTGGTCGTTGTGGATTTCTGGGCCAGTTGGTGTGAGCCCTGCAAAAAAGAAGTTCCTGCGCTTAACGCCCTCTATAAAAAGTACGCCCGCCAAGGCGTCGTGGTTTTGG
>Ga0206839_1081_pt2 | contig 22485 bp, 19 predicted proteins | sample Alteio_BWOrgCont_27_FD_152883 | JGI IMG/M metagenome (GOLD analysis project Ga0206839, IMG submission 152883) | Enriched cells from forest soil in Barre Woods Harvard Forest LTER site, Petersham, Massachusetts, United States -... | ecosystem: Environmental > Terrestrial > Soil > Temperate forest >... | reverse complement strand
GAGGAAAGGGACTAAAAGTTACTCCTGCCAGGGTGAATGTCATTAAAGTTTTAAGCCGCAATCATCTTGCCTATTCACATGCTGAATTGGAATCGTTGTTTAGTAAAATGGATAGAGTAACGCTTTACCGGATTTTAAACGATTTTGAAGATGCGGGTATTGTGCATAAGATAGTAGGGGTAGATGGCGTGACGCGGTATGCGATCTGTAACAGTTCATGCCCCGAAGGGCATCATGCTGATGACCATGCACATTTTAATTGCGAGGCTTGTCATAAGGTGTTTTGTCTTGAAAAGGTGCATGTTTCCCAGCCTGAAATACCGGATGGGTTTAAGGCTACCGGCTTGCAGACACTCATTTATGGTTTATGTAATCATTGCAGCGCTGCATAATTTTGCAGGCATGAATTTTAAGGTTTTTTTAAGATACTATTATAGCAAGTGAAAAAGCAGGTCATTAAAATTGTCAGTTATTTGATGTTGGTGGTATTCCTGTTGGGGGTTGCGCCAAAGGAATACCTGCATGAACTGCTGTATCATCACACAGATACTGTTGACCCTGTATATAAGAAAGGTGAAATAGTTATCAGTCATAAGCATATCCATTGCTCTTTTCTCGGTTTCGCATTTGCTCCTTTTATTGCTTCTGAGAAACAGTTTCTTTCATTTAATGAAGCGCCTGTTTATACAAATTATATACTGCCGTATTATCAGTGTTTTTCTTCTTCCCTTCATAACGTAATTACTTTAAGAGGCCCGCCTGCCAGTTGCTAATATTATAACGGGCTTGCTGGATATACAATAGCTACCTATTGTTCTATGTTATCGTGAGGTGACATTTGCAGCAAGCATTATCCCTTTTTCTTATTAATGCAGGTACCAACTCTTCCTTTATTTACCTTTTAAATAATCATAAAAACATGTTTAAATATATTCTGATTTTTATTTTTTTAAGTTTTACGATAAGAGCCATTGCCGCTCCTGATAATTCATTACAAGGCACGGTCAGGGATAGTAAGGGTTTTCCGCTGGAAGGTGCTATTGTAGAAGTCCCTGATCTGAAAGTAGGTACCGTTACGGATAGTATAGGTAGTTACATCATTAAGAATTTGCCCAAAGGCAAATTCATTGTCGTGGCAAGCCTCATTAGTTATTCCAAAACTGCAATAACGGTCATGGTAAACGGCAATTCCACGCAAAATTTTATACTCAACGAAAGTGCTATTGAAAGCAAGGAAGTGGTGATCACCGGCCAATCGAGGGCTACGGAGATTAACCGCAGCCCGGTGCCTATTGTTGCCATCGGCAATCAATACCTTACGGAAAATATCAGCTCCAATATTATTGATGCCATTGCAAAAGTGCCGGGTGTTTCTGCTGTTACTACCGGCCCTAATATTTCCAAGCCCTATATCAGGGGCCTGGGTTATAACCGGGTGCTGACGCTGTATGATGGTATGCGACAGGAAGGGCAGCAGTGGGGCGATGAGCATGGTATAGAAGTAGACGAATACAGCATAGACAGGATAGAGCTGATAAAAGGCCCGGCAAGCATTATTTATGGGTCTGATGCACTGGCAGGGGTGGTGAACCTGATCCCTACACCACCGGCCCCGGATGGTAAGATCGTTGGCAATATAACCAGTGAATACCAATCCAATAATAACCTTGTAGGCGGTAGCGGAATGTTGTCGGGCAACCAAAATGGATTTTACTGGTTGGCCAGGGTATCGCACAAGCAGGCAATGGATTACCAGGATCCCATTGATGGCAAAGTATATGCCACTAATTTCAGTGAAACAGATGCAAATGCCGCTTTCGGGATCAACAAAAAATGGGGTTTCACCCATCTTGACATAAGCATGTTTGATGACCTGCAGGCAATACCGGATGGCAGCAGGGATTCTGCCACGAGGCAGTTTACAAAGCAGATAACAGAAGCAGACACTTTCCGTCCCATAGTGACCAACCAGGAACTGAATACTTACAAGCTGCCGGTACTGCACCAGCATGTGCAGCATTATCGCGCTATGTTATCCAACAACTTTAATATTGCCAATGGGTTGCTGGTAGTGGATGCAGGATTTGAGCGCAGCGAGCGCAGGGAATTCAGCCATCCTGAATACGCAGATGTTCCGGGCCTGTTCCTGCAACTGAATACGTATATCTATGATGTGAAATATTATTTTCACAATATTGGAGGATGGGATATTACCACCGGGATAAACGGTTTGTACCAGACAAACGATGTGACACAAGGCACGGAGTTTGTGATACCATCTTATCATGAATTTGATTTTGGGCCATTTGCTATGTTCAAAAGAAATATTGGTAAATTAGACATAGCCGGGGGTATACGGTTTGACGACCGGGCTTTTCATAATGACGCCTTATTTACAAAACCTGATCCGGTTACGGGGTTCGATACCTATGCCGGCAGCATCAATACAACAGGTGCAAGCCAGCAATTTTATAATTATGATCACACTTTTTCCGGCATGACATATAGCCTGGGGCTCACTTATGTTTTCTCTAAGGCAATTGCGCTGAAAGGTAATATAGCAAGAGGTTTCCGTGCGCCCAATATAGCCGAGATATCAGCTAATGGTGTGCATCCCGGTACCAATATATACCAGATTGGCAATGGTGATTTCAAGCCGGAGTTCAGCCTGCAGGAAGATATAGGCCTGGAGTTTTCATCCCGGCATTTGTCCATAAATTTCTCAGTATTCAATAATGATATTGACAATTATATTTTTAACAGTAAACTGCTGAACTCAAAAGGGCAGGACTCTGTAATTGTAGCTGGTAATCAAACATTCCAGTTCCAGCAGGCAAAGGCAAGGTTATATGGCGGCGAGGCATCTATAGATATTCACCCGCACCCGCTCGACTGGCTGCATTTTGAAAATAGTATATCAGCCGTATTTGCGGTAAACGAAGGGGGCAATGGTATAAAGATCAATGACAGCAACCGGTATCTGCCGTTTATCCCGCCGGTGCATGCCATATCCGAGTTGCGTGCCAGTTTCAAAAGCCCGGCAAAAATGCTGCGAAACAGCTATACCAAAATACAGGCAGTTATTTACGCAAAACAAAACCGCGTGTACCTGGCTGATAATACAGAAACCCCAACAAATGGGTATGTCCTTATTAATGCAGGTATAGGCTCAGATATTACCAATCGTTCCGGCAAAACTATCTTTAACATTGGCATTTTTGGAGATAATTTGTTTAATGTGGCATATCAGGATCATCTGAGCAGGCTTAAATATTTTGAGCCATATCCAAATGATCCGCGCGGAAATTTGGGTATTTATAATATGGGCAGGAATATAGGAGTGAAATTGTCTATACCATTAGATCTAAAATAGAGTTTTTTGTAATTCGCCCAAGATTTCATTATAACTTTACGTCTATGTAGAATAATATTCATTTTGATGGCGTACTCATAAATAACCCAGTTTAAAAATTTTATATTAAAAATGATTGTTTTATTATGGAATTATACAGATTATATATGTAAATCACACATAGCCCACGCACGCCCGTGAAGCCGGCCGCAAAAAAGCCGCAAATAAGCAAACTGAAAATGCTGATGGGAAGACTAATGAGCAATTTGAAATAAGCAAAATAAAACACAAATAATTGATTATCAGCACCAATGAAGAAACACCTGCAAACGAAATTGCCCAACCTGCAATTTCAGGAAAAACGGGAAGATACACCCTCAGGCCATAACCCCGGAACCCTTTAAAAAAATAGTGTAATTTAAAAATCTTCTATGCAACAAAAATTTTGGTCATTGAAGATCATTTATTTACAAAATTAAATAGTTTCTATTAGCGAGATAAGCCCGCTTATAGGGAGACTAAAGGTATTATTGATAAAGTTGTAAAAAATATTATATGAAAAAATTATTGCTTTTTTTGGAGCTATTGTTGGCCGCTCATTTTGGTTTTAGCCAGACTTATATTCCAATGCCTGTTGACAGTGCTATATGGAGATATCGTTTCAGGGTTGTCGACAATGTTACGCAGGTAACAGATTATATTTTATTTGTAGATGGGAAGGATACAACTATAAATGGGATAAAATATGAAAAAATATTTTCACGTACTTGCGCCCAGATCGGGAGTTCAGATTTGAACCCGCCAATGGTAAATGTTGATGCAACTTTACCAGATGCTTATTTTGGGGCGATGAGGGAAGCCAATGAGCAGGTATATATATATCAAGGCAGTGCGGAACAGATGATTTTTGATTTTACTGCAACTGTTGGAACTGCTATTCCTACCTATTCAGGAAAAGTTACTGTCACTTCAATTGATTCTATTGTACTAACAGATTCGAAATACCACCGGCGGTTCCTTACTACCGATCCGGGTTATTCCGTAATAGAAGGCGTCGGCAGTACCAGGGGGCTGGTTCCTTACCTGTTAGACCCTGCCAGCAGTTCACTATTTATTTGCCTTACAAATGATGCAGTAGAATATCAACCGCGTACAGATACTCCCTGCGCTTATATTTATCCTTACGGCTATGAGGTGGGCGTCCCCCAAATAAATACCTCAATAGTCGGGATAAATATTTACCCAATACCTGTCAATGATATAGTTCATATTATTACACGAGGTGAATATAACGCTACAGTTTATGATAATATTGGTCGCGTTAAGTGGAAGGGTGTTATTCGTGGGGCTTCAGATATTCCTGTTTCTTCCTGGCAATCAGGCGTTTACTATATCCGTTTTACATCTGATAAAAATGAGTTGATAAACAAGCTCTTGATAAAACAGTGACGTATAAACAGATATTTTAAAAAATATTTTTAATAATACCCAAGGTGCATTCATAATCTTTCGTCTATATATACAACAGGCGCTCCTTTCTTTTCTGAATTTAAAGAAAACAAGCTAAAACCTTGCGATTGTTGTTATATTTTTTTTAACTTTGGAACTTTATAATTTATACAGCAAATGAAAAAAAACTTATTATTATTACTGCTTGCAACGATATCATTCACAGCCAAAAGTATTGCGCAGGATTTTCACCCCTGCGGTACCCCCCAGGTTTATAATAGAATGAAAGCCCAAAACCCCATGATCGCAGTATATGAAGCGAAATTGGAAAGGGATATAAATAATTATATTGCTCATGCTGACCTCAGCAAATTTGCCAAAAAAACATCATCTACACACTCAGATACTGATTGGTATGACATTCCGCTGGTAATACATATAATGCACGATTACGGTCCTGAATATTTACCAGATAATGATATCTATCAGTTAGTTGCGGAATTTAATAAGTTTTATGCGTTGCAGAATGATGTCAGCGCAGTAGTTCCGGCATTTAAACCATATATTGGTAAAGCAAAAATCAGGTTCCACCTGGCTACCAAGGATCCGCTGGGTAACCCCACAAAAGGGATCACCCATCACTATTCATATCTTACTTATGGCGGCGATGACCAGGCTAAAATGGATCAATGGGCGCCAAGCAGCTACCTGAACATCTGGTTTGAAAATACAGTAGGTGAAAAATCTTCTATTGGTATCATTGTAGCATATACTACCCCCCCTGCTTCAGGTGCAACCAACCCATATGGCGATGGCATTATAGGCAGTTACTTATTTTGGGATGATTACCTTCCATCTGTGACGCCTGGTGCCAGCGGAGGTTCATATGATCATGAGATAGGGCATTATTTTAATCTGTTGCATACTTTTGGGAATACAAATACTCCCGGCCCATGCCCGTGCAGTGACCCTGGTACTAATTATCCTGGCTTTTGCAACGATGATGATGGTGTGGATGATACCCCTCCAACAGACGGTTGTTTAGGTTGTTGTGATCTGTCGGATACGGTATGTTCTCAAAACTATTACAAAATGTACACCAATTTCAAAGGTGGAGATTCCCTTGTTAATTACCCGGATACTGCCAATGAGCAAAATATAATGAACTATGCTACCTGTAAATTGATGTTCACCAAAGGACAAGTAGAGCGTATGCGTGGCGCACTCAACAGTGATGTTGCCGGCCGTAATAATCTTTGGGACAGTTCAAATCTTGTATTTACCGGAGCACTTGCTGGCTTGCCGGACTTGGCACCGATTACAGATTTCTCAGTTAAAAACAGCAACAATTCAAGCGGGTTAAACACTTATTTTACTTGTCCGGGAACACCTCTTTATTTTGCTGATAAAAGCTGGGGCGACACCATAACTACAACAACATTGAGTTTTTCAAATGGTGCTAGCCCGGCAACTTATGTCACTGCACAGACTCCTGCACAAGTTGCTTCCGGTTCAAATGCTTCCGGAGGTACTAATGTGACATTTTCACAACCGGGATGGGTTAATGTAACGGTTGCTGCTACAGGAAATAATTCAGGCATTACTACTACTTCTTTCCCTAGGCGCGTATTTGTTGCTGATTCTGTAGGTGTTCCTGCTGACGGCTATTTTATGGAGTTTAATAATGCAGACACTGCCAAATGGCCAACATTCAATTATTATAATAATGAATTCAAATGGCAATATGCTAATGTAGGTTATTATGATAATACATCTATTATGTATACTGGTTTTGACAGCAGGGGATTTTCAACTACTGGCACTCCAATAGGCGATTATGATGATATGTATAGTATGCCAATGGATCTTTCCAGTTTCTCAGGTACTGCTTGCAACCTTAATTATTTCTTTGCGTCCGCGGCACGTACCAACGAGAGCTATAATGTGAATGACCGTCTGGAAATATATTATTCTATAGATAAGGGTAAAACATGGCAGCAATTAGATACGCTTACAAAAGCCAGGCTTATAAACAATGGTTCTTTATATTCAGCGTTTACTCCTACTTCCATGTCTCAGTGGTCTCCGATGAGTATCTCGGTGCCAGCTACTGCAAGAACCAAATATACAGTATTCCGTTTCCGTTATAAACCAAGCCTGTCAATAGTAAGTGCGGCAGGTAGTCATGAAGGAACAATAGACTTCAGATATGGAAGCTATTCTACAGGTAATAACTTCTATATGGATAGAGTATATTTCAGCCAGTGGCCTGCTGTTGTGGGTGATGTGCACTTAACAAGTATGGATGTTAAAGTTGTACCAAACCCTACCAGTGGCGATGCTTATGTGGTAATAAAAGATGCTGACAATGTTACTGCCAAAATCATAGTTACTGATATTACTGGTAAACAAGTATATACCACTACCAGCCAGATACAGGGTAACCAGGCGAGCATTGAGATACCTCATTCAGCTATTTCTGTTGCCGGTATCTATATGGTTCAGACAATTACAGGCAACCAGGCACATACCCAGAAACTTGTAGTATATTAATAGATAATTCATTGCTTTTTAAAAATGGCTGTTCCGGTTTTGGGCAGCCATTTTTTATGAGAAAAAATGACTAATGCTGTATTTTTGAGATTATCTTTGTTATAAATGAATTGATGATGGATTTCGAGTCTAATAATATAGTGTCACTGAAGCAGGCCAATATATACCAGGGCAATACGCTCGTGCTGAATAATGTGAACCTGGAAGTAGATAAAGGTGAGTTCATTTATATGATCGGGAAGACAGGTACTGGAAAATCAAGCCTTTTAAAAACCCTGTATGGAGAGCTGTACCTGAACGAAGGGGAGGGGAATGTGGCCGGTTTTGACCTGAAAGATCTTACCTGGCAAAAGATACCATTGCTGCGGCGTAACCTGGGTATTGTGTTCCAGGATTTCAGGCTGCTGACAGATAGGGATGTATATCAAAACCTGGAATTTGTATTGAAAGCTACGGGCTGGAAGGACAAAGCATTGATGAAAGAGAAAATTGAAAATGTACTTTCAAAAGTGGGGTTGAAAAATAAAGGCAATAAGATGCCTTATGAAATGTCGGGCGGGGAGCAGCAGCGAGTGGATATAGCACGGGCACTACTTAATAACCCCAAGCTGATACTGGCTGACGAACCTACCGGTAACCTTGACCCGGACACTACGGATGAGATCATGCAATTGCTCTTCAATATTTGCCGCGATTACCAGACGGCGTTTATTATGGCTACCCACGATTATACCATCATCCAGAAATATCCGGCACGTGTAGTGCGCATAGAGCATGGTATGGTGCGGGAGATTAGTGCCGCAGGGGTGTAATGGGTTTTGCTACTCATCATCGCATTATTTTACAATACCACTTTTAATGGCATAAAGCACCAGCCCTGCAATGTTTTTCGCGCCTGTTTTTTCTATCAGGGTGGTTCTGATACCCTCTATCGTTCTTGGGCTAAGGTATATTTTGGCGGCAATTTCTGATGTGGTCAGTTCATTGCAGATCAGCTTCAGCACTTCTATTTCACGCTCATTCAATTTTATAACTTCTTTCAGTTTTAGGTCGGCATTGCTTTTATGGGTAATGGCCCTGAGCATGGTAGTGCTTACCAGGTGATTGAAATAATAACCGTTTTCATATACCGAATGGATGGCTTTTTTTATTTCGTTCGGCTCTGAGTTTTTCAGCAAATAGCCATTTATACCTAGTTCCAGCAGGTGCAGAATAAAATGCTCATCATCAAATGATGTGAGCATTAGTATTTTTATTTCAGGGTGTATGCCATGCAATGTCTTTGCAGCTTCCAGGCCATCCATTTCAGGCATCTTCAGGTCAAGTAAGATGACATCAGGCATTTGTTTTTTTACAAGTTCCACCAGTTTTATGCCATTTTCGGCATCACCCACAAATTTCAACTTATGGTCGTCGGCAAGGGCATATCTCAGCCCCTGCCTGAATATTAAATGATCATCAGCTATTACATATTTTATTATGGACATATAATCATTGTTTTGTTTTTTCAGATAATGGTATAGTCAGAATAGTAGCAAATAATTCTTCTTCCAGTTTATTGAATTGTATGGTTGCATTGATGGATTTCAGCCGGTTCACAATGTTTTTAAGCCCTGTTGCCCCTTTCTTGAATATCTGCTCTTCATACATTTCCTGCGACATTCCGGTGCCATTGTGGGTAAAAGTTATCTCAATGCCTGCACCTGATACATCAGTAGCAATGAAAATATTCCTGGCGTCAGAATGCTTTAAGATATTAGTGATCAATTCCTGCGAGATGCGGTAAGCTGCCAGTTCAGCATTATCTGCTACTCTTGGCAGGGTGGTGCTGCCGGTATATTTTGCCGTAATAACACCTGAAGCATTTATTGTGTCTACCATAGATTGCAGGCTGCGCTCGAGGCCTAAATGCTGCAATGTGGCAGGCTGCAATTTGTGGGATATGTTCCTGATCTTATTGATACTTTGGTCGAGCAGGTTTTTAGACTGGTTGATGATCTGTTCATCATATTCCGTATCCTTGGTCTTATATAAAAACAGCCTGGCCGATGCCAATGTAGCCACCACATCATCATGCAGCTCTGCTGCAATACGGTTTCGCTCTTCCTCTTCGCTTTGAATGGAGGCCTGTATGAGTTCCAGCTCTCTCTGCTCATTTATTTTTTTTAATTCCAGTTGGTGCTGTATCATACTCCTTTGGTACATGATCACAAACAATACGATGCTGACTGCCAGTAAAAGCATTACACCTACTCCTATGGATATAAGTATTTGAACATTCATTCTTCATTATTCCTTTTCAGGAAGGAAATAGCTATTAATACACTGAACAAGATATTAAGCACATTATGAAAGATCCATAAATATCTTAAGAAATCGCTATCCTTTTCCTGTAAATATTCAGCAAATAAAAAAATTAAAAAATTTCCTGTACAATATAATAAAAGTGCAATGTTTACCCAAAAAAATGGCGATTTATCAAGGAATACAACTTCCCTTTTTTTTATCAATGAATACAAACCTATGACTGCGAAGATGATGCAACTAAAGTCGAATATAGTACCGCCCACAAAGTTGAACATGAGATTGTAATAGCTTAGATTGCATAGCACGTATAATAATATGAGCAATAATATCAGGACAAGGAATAGCTTGTTTTTTTTAAATACCTTATCCCTATAGTACAAGGAAATCAATGAAAATTCAAATATTAAGAATATATTTTCAGCAAGCGATAAGTTTAGACTTTTATGGTAGTGTTCATTATAGGCCCTGACTATCAATGATATTATATCAAAAGAAATCCCTGCCAAGGCATAAAACCAAAGCAGGGATGTTCTTTTTCGGAAACCTACAATTAGAGGTAAAAGAGGTGAAAATACTGAAATGTAAGTTATTACAAGATATGTCATAGTGGCATATATTATCTCCCTTTATTTGGTGGCAAACCCGGATTGGGGGGAGGAGGAGGAACAGTGGTACTCAGATCCCAGTAAGTTGTTATTCCGTTCTGAAAAGTCACCTGGAAAAGTATATCCAGTTCGTTATTGTCGGTGGGATCTGTTCCTCCGTCTGTCTCCTTGTCTGCCTTGGTGAAACCAAAATTATCAATTGGCATTATTGGGTCGAGTATGGCAAAGAACGCATTAAACAGCGCAATATAATAGAACTTATCTATTACGCCCTGGGGTTGCATTACTGGTGTAACAGTGACATTAATGTCATCATTAGAAGGATTTTGGTTGTCGCATGTTACCTGCACAAAAGAGCCGCAATTATAATTCGGATAGTTCAGTAATTGCCTGATTTCGTCTGCATCCATAGGCTTGGGCACTGGCGGCGGCGGAGGAGGGACTATGGGCGTAAACTGGAGAAAATAATTACTTACCCACTGATTGAATGTATCCTCTGAGATCTGGCTTGCTATTAGTGCATTCAGCATGTTTGAGACATCTAAGCACTGATCAAATTTTAACATAATTTATTTGTTTAATGGTTAACAATGGAAACGATATTTCATAAATGTAATGTGATAAAAATAGTAAAACAACCCCCTGAATTTTCATTATTAATAAGTGTTATTTGTAAATTATTTATAATCAATCATGATTGTGTACTGATTTTTTTAAAAAAAGTAGTTTTACTATAATGTTACGTATTTATACGTATTGCCTAATTGTGACATTTACTTATTACAGCCCAGTAATGTACCGTTGTTATCAATGCGGTAAAACAATACTACAACACGATAAATACGTTTGTACTTGCTAAATAATTACGGATTATACTTCCTTATAATTCAGTATTTCCTCTCTTGTGTAGGTTTTGCCTGCGATAGACCTTTGTGCCAGATATTTTTCTAATCCGGAAAGAAAAAAATCACAAGCCTGCCCCGCACAGGCACACAAGCGGGAGGGGGAATCCGAAAAGCCATGAAAAGAGTAGGAAATGGTGTAAGCCGAAAAACCATTAAAGAGTAGGCAAAGTAATCATCTATTTTATGTGTCAAAATAATTCAGCAACAGTAAATCTGACCAATAACACCGGGCTTGCCGGTACATTCACCGTTTGCCACCAGTATAGCAACGATACACCTGTAAGTGGCTCTGCATACATTGAGGCTGGAGGAACTGCTCAAGGTATCCTTAAAGTGAATTTTAACACCGGCTTTTTATGTGATGGTAATGATTATTGGTGGGTAGGATTTAAAGTTCAGTCAGGCAATTATGCCTCTGAAGGAAGCTGTGATGATCCGGGTAAACAATGTACCATGAATAGCAGCGATGCGGGAGAAGCTATGCCATTTGAAGTTACTATGACGGAATTCTACATGAATATGGCTTCCGGCAATTGCTCTACAGGCGTAAATCCTGTATCAGAAGAACTCGCTAAAGACGCAAAATTATCTTTTAAAAGGCCTAGTAAGGCTAAAAAATAATTGCCATTGATCATATTGATAGTTGGGTACAACAATCAAGCATAAAAAGGGCAATTAATATTCCTATCAATTCCAGGCCTTTTATATAAAGGCCTGGAATTATCACCCAGCGAGCCTTTAGTGATTTTATAATAATCAACCAGTGTGATTCCCGCAAATAAATGTGATATGCAAAAAGCAACCCAGGCACTCTGCAATTGGCTTGATGATCATTTGGATCGTTTTAGGTATGTGCCCGGCGCAGGTATGGATTGTTTTGAACATATAAAACCATTAGGGGAATACATACTGATACTTTACAGCTTCTCCAGGCTGGGATATAAAACAACGTTTCCGGCATTACATCGCTGGGTAACTACAAAGGGGCATATACTTCAACGTATGGTTGACGATTTTGGCGGCGATATTGATTGGGAGCTTGTGCCGGGGGCGATAACAAATAATCCTGTAAATGCGTCAGCACTGTTTATGTTTCGGGCCCTTAAAGCAATTACCGGCAAGGCAACTAAATGGGATTCGTATATAGAACCTGCATTTGAAAAGGCAGGATTGAGTATGGAAACCGGCAACATTGGTGTGCTTTTCGCGGCTGATATTTGCGGATTGGGCAATTGCCACGATAGGGCAGTAGCCGCACTTTTTGAAGTTATCAAGTCTGGGAATGCTTTATTATTTTCTTCTTTATACCTGGTCACTCACTATATATTTTATGCTACAAAAATGGGGCTGCGGCCTATTACCATTTTCGCACCGCGGGAGCATACTTTAAAAATTTTCTTGCAAAAAGCCCTTGCCATATCCATTGAAAAGGAAAACTATGATATAGCAGGGGAGTTAGTGATGTGTATGAATTGGGTGGGTTGCCCTGATAATCCAGAATATGAATATGGGTTAAAAATGTTGTCAGATATCATCTCCATACACGGATATGTGCCTAACATCAGCAGAAGGCCACCGGAAAAAGTGGATGATTTTAACAGGAACTATCATCCATCCCTCGTTGCCCTTGCTGCCATAGGTCATTCACAGATAGCCGATAAATTGATTGCTATATAATTCTAACACTATTCTAAATATAAAAATACCCTGAGATTGTTTCGCGGCAGAGTAGGGTCAACAACATTGTCACGCATAAAAAATACTACGTATGGAAGAAATGAGCTTGCCAACAGAGCAGATTAACGAACTGAAACAGGCCTGTGACGCTTTAGGCCGTATATTAGGTAATGATGCCCCTATTTCGCCGGAGCAATTGATCTGCAATTTTGGGATCGAAGAAAAGCTGGATATCATGTATGAAGATGGAAAAACCATCAATGAGATCAAGGAATACATTACTGCAAATGCTGTAGTGCCCAAAGAGGAGGTCAAGGCTTCACTGAGTTCACCTAAAATTGTGGCCAATGGTGTGGCCGCATTCTGGGAATGGGCCAAGATCGGTTTTGGTATGGTAGATGCAAAGGGTTATGAAGCCCGGTTATCTACGTGCCGGGGTTGTGAACATTATGTGGGTGCGCCTGATAAGATAATCTATAAGCTGGTATCGAACACAAGCGGATCAAATAAAATATGCGCAGCATGTGGCTGTATGTTAGAGAAAAAGCTCTGGCTTGCCTCTTCGAATTGTCCCTTGCCACATCCGGATATGCCCGGCTTCAGTAAATGGGAAGAACCTATCCGGGAAAAAGAAAAAAGAAAGAACGAAAAAAATATAAAGGCCAGCGCGGGTAAATAATAGTTAAGTGAAAAGGAAAAACCTGCCTGCCGGCAGGCAGGGTCAAAAGGAAAAAGTTTGAAATATTGTCTCCTTTCTTCAGGAGGGACCCGTGAAAAGCATTTGAAAATAGATGTATCAATAAAAAACTTTAAAAATGGAAAAATCGACAACACCGCCGTATGTAACAACGCGTAACAAGGAACTTTCATTATGGCAGTCTGCGGTGACGCACTATGTATATAAATCATTGCTAAAAGATAATCCGGCGCTGCGCAGCAATTCGCCGGAAGTATTTACCCATCCGATGGTAACTGCCGTAAACCTTCATGTAGATGCAATAAGCAATGGGCGAAGGATACAACGCCCTGCCATTAAGGATTTCATTGGGAAAAGCAGCCCGGAAGTCAGCAATGACAAGAACCTGCAGGGTTATTTGTCGCAACACTTTTTCGAAAACCCGCAGACACCGCCGGGAGCATTATCCATCACAGACGATAATGGGAGTGTACTGCCATACAGCGATTATGATGTAACTGCATGGACTGATTGCCTGGCAATTTATGCTGCATTTCGTGGCATCGGGTCGTTGCCATATGTCTATTATGACTGGACAGATACTACCATCAATCCTACATTAGGGGAGTCTTTCGGCGTTATTGATTATGTGCTGCCCGCGGGAGCTAAAGTGCTGATTATAGGTGACTGGGGTACCGGCCAATCTGATGCCAGTGCGCTTATCAGCGAAATGATCACCACTTATAACCCTGCCTGTATCATCCATATCGGGGATACTTATTATTCGGGGCTGAGCACAGAATGCCAGGACAATATTGTGCAAATCTTCCTTGACGCATTTACACATGCCAATAATGGTGTGCCGATACCGGTATTTTCTCTGCCCGGTAACCATGAATATATAGGCGGCGATATAACGGCGGGCATTTGGGGTACCCCGGTGCCAGCGAGCGGCCCCGGCGGCGGGTTTTATTCTATCATCTTACCCATTAATGGCGCTTATACTTCCAATCCTTTACCATCTGCCACAATGCAGGCCGCAAGTTATTTCTGCCTGAGGACGGCAGATGGGAACTGGCAGTTCCTGGGAATGGATACCGGTTATTATTCTGTGCCCACGCCAGACCCTACCATTGGCCCTCCTTTGCACAGCACAGAAGTGACATGGCATGTGAACAAACTTACAGACCCTGCCTTCACGGGTAATACCATCCTTTTATCGCACCACCAGTTATATTCAGGTGATGCCATGATAAATGGTACGACAGACCCGGGGAGCAATTATCTGAATGATCATTTGCTCAGTTACTTCCGGCCCTACTTTCCTAAAGTGTCTGCCTGGTTTTGGGGGCATGAGCACTCTTTGGGTATTTTTGAAGATGGGCTGTATGGGCTGCCCATAGGACGTTTGGTAGGGAACAGTGGCTACCAGGAAGCTGATAGCGAGGCACCTTTTACCAGTAATAATCTTCTGAATGTATATGCCAGCCCGGAAGTGGTACTCGATAGCACGGTCGTGCCTTATAATGATCCCTCCGGAACACCCTGGTACCAGCATTCCTGTGCGGTTATCGATTTTGCAGATACCGCAGCCCCGGCAGTTACTTACTATGAGTACCCGGTTTGGCCTACAGGGTATCCGCAACCGCCACTGGCGCTCACTCCGAAATTTACAGAAACACTCGCTGTCACAAATCCTTATTTTATTGGTTGGGATACGCCATTGCCCAATAATATGGTTTCGTCCACCAATAATTTTAATAATATAGTCGCTTCAGGTGAGTATGTGTATGCAAGCGCCAATGGCGTGGTCTTTGCAATGAGCAGTACCACCGGCGCGATACTTAACGGAAGCGGCAACGGCATTACCTTGCCGGGAGAAACAGGAGAGATAAGGATGGTAGTAGCAAACGGATATCTCTATGCCAGCGGAAGCCAATATGTGTATTGCCTTTCATTAGATGGAAACACGAATATGATATGGGGAAACCCGGCCAAACTTCCTAAAAATGATATTATTAATGTGGCATTTGGCGATGGCTCCTTATATGCGGGGCAGCAAGGCAATATATACATGATCAACCCGGCAAATGGCTCTATGTCGTCAACTCCGACCTATGAGACCGGTGAAAATGCAGAGGTGCGATTAACGATTACGGGCAGCACCGTTATTGCCGGGGCTAATGGAGATATTTTCTTTTTTGCAGGTACCTCTTCCAAATATACCTATCATTATGAAATCACTATTTACGACAATATTGTCAATGTTATGGTGGCAGGCAATTATGTATATGGCTCCACTTATGACCCTATTAAAGGGCTGATGTGTGCATACAGCCTTGATGGGTCGGAAACTTATGGATCACAGAGCTTTTCCGTTACCATTGGCGATGAGGTGAGGATGTGTACCGATGATACAAATATTTACGCTGGCGTATATGGATATGTGGCCTGCCTGGCGCCCAATACTTTAGATTATATATGGGGCCTGGTTGATTTTTCTGAAAACTATGGCTTGACAAATGTGCTATATAGTAACGGTTATTTATTTGCAAGTTGTTACGGTAACGTATACCAGCTAAACGCAAATAATGGCAAGAAAAGCAGAAAGCTTGATTTCGCTGCTGATTTAGGTAATGTGCCCATTGCGTTCAATGGCGCTGGTATTTGTGCTATAGTTACAGACAATGTTTTGGTAAACGACAGTTATGTAAACCAAACTTTTATTACCTGCGTCAGCCAGGCAAATCTTACTTAGCGGGCATGACCAACTTTGGGTTTACTGGCTGTTATGTCTGTGATTTTTTGATAGCGGTTTGTTTTAGCTGTTATTTTTTGCCACTTGCTTTTTACTATTTTTTTCACTTTTTCGTTGATTATCAATAAAAATGTGGAAAAAACACTGCCAATTTTTTCCATTTTCTTACCAGATAAATTTAGTTTAATATGTCTCGCAAAAGGCGTTAAGCCGCGAAGTAAAACCATTATAAGTAAAGGGTTTGTGCCGGGATACCTGTATTTTTTCAAAGAACTTATGCCTGTGATGGCATCGCAAATTTCGGAAGATTTTTGAAATGTATGTACTAAAATCTGCGCCTTTACCTGTTTTCAGGTAATGATGGTCTGTCGGCAGGTAATGGCGTGGAAAATGTCTGAACCATGATTTTCCTGATTAAAGGATTTTCTTGACGAGACACTTGGGGGGCAATACCTGTTATTTTATCACGCCCCAATTATTCCGGTAATAGTTCATTTCGTGGTTGCGGTTGCCAAGGTAGATGTTTCCTTCGCGGATGTCTATTTTTACCCGGTATTTATCGTATGACGTTATGTCAAGGATGGCCTTGGCGTGTACTTTTTCTTCCATTACCACAAGAGGCAGTATCAGATAGTTCGTTTCTTTTTCTGATTTCAACATGAAGATGTAAAATACAATGCTTAATAGCTGTACTGTACCTGAACGGTGCCAACGCCACTGGTGCTTAATAGCTGTAAAATAGCTGGGACCATAAAGTTTTAAATATCATTTTTCTTTTTTTAACCAAAACAAACTGTTTTGCCTATTCTTGATGTCTTTAATACTGAAGGCCTTATGTAATATTGGCAAAAAACAAGAATGAAGTATACCCCAATCACTCTTATTTTACTCATAGGCATCTTATGTTCCATCCGCATTCATGCGCAGGGATGGTCGTGGGCGAGGGGAAATACAGGCGGTGGCATTGATGCGTGGGCAGTGGCCACAGATCCTTCGGGCAATGTGTTTGCAGCAGGCGTTGCGTTAGGGTCTACTATGGGAAACAGTGCTTATTTTGGTTCTGTTTCTGTGCCTTATTCCACTACTACAAGTTTTGCATTGGGGGGATATCAGTGTGTGATCGTGAAGTATGATGGTGCCGGAAATGTATTGTGGGCCAGCGGCACGCAAAACGGCGATGCCTGGCTGATGAACATAGCCGCAGACAACCAGGGAAACTGCTTTATGTTTGGCTGCCTGAACAGTAAAACAATTAATATAGGCCCGTATACCATTACGAATACGATATACCCCAAATCGCAATATTTCCTTACAAAATATGACGCATCGGGCAATGTAGTTTGGGTAAAGAATGAAGGGAACGTAATTACCGGATCTTCAGGTACCAGTGGCATCACTGCTTCTATACTGGGCACCGGCGCTGTAACCACTGATGATGCGGGAAATATTTTTATAACATCCGCATTTCAGCTGCCTACCACTACCATAGGCGGTACCACTTTGGTTAATGCGAACGCATCTGGCTATACAACGGATATTTTCATAGCCAAGTATGATCCATCCGGCAATGTGATTTGGGCAAAAAGCTATGGTGGCACAGCCAGTGATAATGCCTATGGCATCGCAGTGACCCATTCAGGGGACATATATATAGCCGGTGTTTTTGGCTCAGCTACGATCACCTTCGGACCATCTGTTATTACCAATACAGCCCCACTGATTGCCGGGGGGCAGGTGGCATATATAGCAAGGTTTGATGCCTCAGGCAGCGCGATTTGGGCCAGTGCCAGCGGCGGCACTGGGGGCGAATATGCGGTAGGTCTGGCATGCGACTTGTCTGATAATGTGTACCTTACCGGTGGGCTCAAGGATAACAGTATTGCCTTCAGTGGTACCACCATTGCCAACCCGACACCGGGCCAGGCAGTATTGTATTTAGTGAAATTCAATACCTCTAATAATGTAAGCTGGTATAAAACGATATACTCCGCAACAAGAAGCGCGACACCGGATTCGGCATCTGTAAAAGAAAGCGGCACCTGGGGTTATTCTATTGCTACATCACCCTGCGGCAGTGTATGGGTAAGCGGCGCATTTACAGACTCTGTTTACATTGACAGTGGTATTTTAAGATCCCCCCGTGTGAACCTGAACAATCAACATGCAGACCCGGTTTATATGGTGGGTTATAATACTTATGGCTCTTGCCTTGCGAGTGCGGCGCTGGCAAGCGGCGGCGATGACCAGAATGGCATTGCGTGCGACCAGAAAGGCAATTTGTATATGAGCTGCGATTATGTGGGCGATTTGTTTTTTTCTGCGGGGGCAGATACGCTCCCGACAGGTGCAGGGGAAGAGTATCTGTACCTGGCAAAATATCCGTTCCTTAAAACAAACTCAGCAATAAACCATTCCAGCCAAACACAGTGCATCAATGACAGTATGGTGGTAACTGCACCCGGCGGTTATGCCACACGTGCATGGAATGGCGGCAATAATACTGCTCCTTCTTTTACAGTAAAAGATACCGGGGTGTATTGGGTTTGTTCGTTTGACAGTTGCGTGTCGTCTTCTTATGATACATTCATTTTTGACAGGAACTGTGTATGCGGGAAAACCCTGTTTCTTCCTAATTCATTTACGCCCAATGGCGATGGGGAGAATGATGTGTTTTATCCGAGGAGCAGTAATGATATAGCATTGATACAATCGTTCCAGGTATATAACAGGTGGGGAGAATTGCTTTTTGAGCGGATCAATATTATGCCGAATGACGTGCAAAATGCATGGGATGGTTCTTATAGCGGCGATAAGCCGAGGCCGGATGTGTATGTGTGGGTGGTGGGGGCGCAGTGTGACAACGGCAGCATCATTAGGCGAAAGGGGAGTGTGACAATTATTAGATAAATTAAAAAGTCAAAATTAAAAATTAAAAAGTCAAAAGTCGTAAGTTACAAGTGGAGGGTGAATTATGCACATTGTACAGCATCAAAACCAGTAATTATGAAACGAATTTTATTTGTATTGTTGTGCGCTGCGTTATTTCCATTGCGCATGTTCGCGCAGGCAGATATACATTTCTCCCAATTTTATGAACTATCCACGCTTCGCAACCCCGCACTGGTGGGCGTATCATCTGGCAACTATAGGGTCACGGCTTATTACCGAAACCAGTGGAGCAGTGTTACCAATCCGTATGAAACTATGCTGATTAACGGGGAGTACCGGTTTACGCTCAGTGGCTCGTCCAATGATTTTTTAAGTGTCGGTTTGCTTGGCTTCAGCGATAAGGCAGGCGATATAGATCAGAAAATAACAGGCGTTTACCCTGCTATCAATTTTAATAAATCGCTTGACCAAAACAATAACTCTTATTTGTCATTTGGGTTTACAGGCGGATATTTACAAACGAGTTTTGATCCCACGAAGGCCACTTTTAATAATCAGTTTCAGAGTGGCATTTTTAATGCGGCCAACCCAACTATGGAAAATCTGCCTAATCCTAAATTCACGGTATATGATATAGGGGCGGGTATTAACTACAATTTCACCCCCGGATCCAGGGATGAGGCTACATACCTGTTTGGGCTATCCGGTTATCATTTCACGCAGCCTGCTTTTTCTTATTATACCACATTCAGAAATACAGAGAATGTGCGGTGGAATGTCAATGCCAGTATGATACGCGATTTGAGCAACAGCATCATTCTGCAAACGCATATTAACTATGCCAACCAGGGTACTTATACTGAGCTGATCGGCGGGTTTTTATTGGGCTGGAAAACATTTACTGTACATACGGAGCCTACTTTTGAAATATTTGCCGGCCCCATGTTCCGGTATGGTGATGCGGTGATTCCTGTAGTGAAGCTAAAATATAAAAATATGTCTGTTGGCGCAAGTTATGATGTAAATGTATCATCGCTCAAGCCTGCAAGCGATATGGAGGGCGGATTTGAAATGACACTCACCTTAACCGGAGATTATCCACCTAATGCTGCAGTATATAAGAAAACTGTTTGCCCCCGCTTTTAGTTTTTGTTACCGTGAGATAGCAACGAAATCATTTTTTTCATTTGTCTGATTATATTTCAGGCTGTTCACATATTCCGCGTAGTCGTTTGCATTATGCTTTGTATATACAATGTAATAACCTTTATCCAGGAGCCCCTGCATAAAAGCTACCAGGTCTTTTTTATAGATCCATGAAGCGCAGGGATTAAAATAACCCTGTGGCTCATAATTGCCATAATAGTAAAAATAAAAATCTGTCCAATAGTCCAGGAAGTATACTTTCTGGCTGTTATTGGTAGCTTGTTTTACTGCTGGTGCATCAAATTTTACTTCAGGCAGCGGATAGTATAAATTGGATTCTTGTAAGTTGTCATACTGAAATAGTAATTTTCCATAGATACGGTCTGAATAAAAATAAACCATGAAAAGTATGAATACAAAAGGCATTGCCTGGTATAACCTGCTTTTAGTGAGAAGCCTTGTTTTTATAGATTTTTCTTTTGCTGCAACTTTGTTTGTTACGTTTTCAGGCTCCTGGTAAAGAAAGCATAATAGATCAAACAATAAAAACAGCAGGAATACAAGAATACCTGAGATGTTTAGAATATTATTTTCATGGCTCCTGCCAAAAAAATACATAGAATTGCCGATAGCCAATAATATGATAAATAAACCGATTGATTCATACCTGCTACCCAGCCTACGCCGGTATAAAAATAAAAGGGCAGTAGTGGAGCTTAGTAAAACAGGCACATACCAATAAAATGATATTCGGGAGATGCGAAGCATACCAATACCCAACTTTCTGAAGTTGAGTGCACTGGCAGAGAAAAACTCATGAAATAGAACAAAACATAAGGCGACTGATGCCAGAACGATTGCGAGGTTAATGAGATTCAGGCGAAAATGCCTGCCTACTAAAGCTGTCAATGATTTTGCATGTACGTTTTTTTCCTGCACTAGCGGAATGATATCCAGTAAAAACAGCGTTGCCATAAGCTCCACATAGGCTACGAGATAGATAAGGCCAAGGTTTCTGTGAAATAATACCAACAAACCAAGAAATATACCCATCAGCCAGTGGCGAATACCAAACTGGCTGGCAATAAGCAATAAAACAATCCAAAGATCCAGTCGTAATGGCATGACCTGGAATACAGAAGGTGAATCGCTGCCCTCAATGTATATTCTTGCTATTATGAGTGCAATAATGAACGGGATGACAAGGCCTTTTGTTTTAAAAAAGCGTGTTGCAAAAAAAAAGGAACCAATGAAGAATAAGAAAAAAGAAATGTTGCCGAGGTAGGGAAACGAATCCAGTGAAAAATGGCACTTCATCCATAATTCTCCCAACAGAGATAGAAAAATATCATATTGAAAATAAATATCAGAAACCTTAGCGGCATGAAGCAAGCGCAGAGAAGGCGCAAGGATATATTGCAAATCACTGATACTGCTCATGCTGAATGAAATAAGGGACGCAAAGGCGGCGAAGGCTGTTACAATAAGTATAGAGATCCAGGGCTTTTTTAAATAAAGGAAGTATATGCCAATACTCAGCAGTCCTGCCACCACCATCAATTCAATAGCCCTTGTATTATTTATAGGGACTACAGGCGGGAAAAAACCAATATTGTAAAAATAATAAGCCGAAAGGATGAGCAATAGGATAAAGGCAATGAGGTAGCTACTTTTAAATCTTCTTGTTTTTAATAATTGCGGGGCAATGAATAGTGTAAGCACTATATTTAAAAACATCATCAGGTACAAGGCAAAACTTTCGGCGCCATCGTGCTCGTATATAAATACACGGATGATAGGTGTAAATTCATAAGCGGAAACATGGGGATTAAGGCCCCATATATAATGGGAGAAAACATAAAATAAAGTCCATAAAATACTACTCACCGCTGCGGAGGTTAATAGTAATTCACTGAAACGATAAGTATGTGTTTCTGAAAAATAGTGTGTCTTATCTTTTTTAAGCGATTTAAAGACCGGGAGCGTGAAAATGCCGGCAAGGATAATAAGCAATGAGGTAATGAGTTTTTTTGACAGGCTTTCATTTTCCATATTTGCCTGGATGTTTGCCAATTCTTCATCTATATTCACATTGGTTCCTTTTTTTTTGCAACACGCTTTTTTAAAACAAAAGGCCTTGTCATCCCGTTCATTATTGCACTCATAAT
>Ga0206839_1083_pt1 | contig 22556 bp, 23 predicted proteins | sample Alteio_BWOrgCont_27_FD_152883 | JGI IMG/M metagenome (GOLD analysis project Ga0206839, IMG submission 152883) | Enriched cells from forest soil in Barre Woods Harvard Forest LTER site, Petersham, Massachusetts, United States -... | ecosystem: Environmental > Terrestrial > Soil > Temperate forest >... | reverse complement strand
AGTAACCTCGTCCTTGCAGTGAGCTAAGGAGGAGGTTTTTTTATGGCAATAATCAATTACAATGATTTTGAAAAAGTTGATATTCGTGTAGGGAAAATACTTTCTGTTGAAGATTTTCCAGAAGCTCGAAAACCCGCGTATAAATTACAAATAGATTTTGGAGAAGAAATTGGAATCAAAAAATCATCGGTACAGATTACGAAGCATTATACAAAAGAAGAATTACTTGGTAGATTGGTGATGGGAGTTGTTAATTTCCGTGTCAAACAAATTGGGCCATTTATGTCTGAATGTTTAACTCTTGGAGTACCAGATAAAAATGGAGATGTAGTTTTGATTAGTCCAACAAAAGATGTGCCTGTTGGCGGTAGGATGTTCTGATGCTATACTGACAGTACTTATATGAAATACTCAAACTTATTTGTTCAAACATTAAAAAATCCACCCAAAGACGCTGATACGATAAATCATAAATTTTTGACGCAAGCGGGATTTGTCGATCAACTGATGGCTGGTGTATATACCTATTTGCCTTTAGGTTTACGTGTTTTAACAAAAATAGAGCAGATTGTTCGAGAAGAAATGGATACAATTGGAGGTCAGGAAATCCTCATGCCTATTCTTCATCCAAAAGCAAATTGGCAGATAACAGGTGGTTGGGATTCGATTGATGTCTTATTTAAAATAAAATCCCGTACTGAAAAAGAGTATGCACTGGGACAAAGTGAAGAGGAAGTTGTGACACCTCTTGTTATGAAACATGTTAATTCATATCACGATTTGCCTCAAGCTGTTTATCAAATTCATTGGAAATTTCGAGATGAACTTCGCGCCAAATCAGGAATTCTTCGGGGTCGTGAATTTTATATGAAAGATATGTATAGCTTTCATGAATCACAGGAAGATTTTGATAGATTTTACGAAATCGCTAAAAAAGCATACTTAAAAATTTATAAAAGACTTGGTTTGGTAGCAAAAGTAACTGAAGCCTCAGGCGGAAGTTTCTCTAAAAAAATTTCGTATGAATTTATGATTCTGACTGATGCTGGAGAAGATGATATTTTATATTGTGATGAGTGTGAATTCTGTGTTAATGTTGAAATTGCAAAAATAAAAGAGAAGGATACTTGTCCGAAATGTGATAAAGGAGTGTTAAAAAAAGCCCGCGCTTCTGAAGCGGGGAACGTATTCGATTTAGGTCAAAAATATCCTAAAGATTTTGATTTAAAATTTATCGGTAGAGATGGAAAAGAACACTACGCGTTTATGGGTTGCTATGGAATTGGTATTTCTCGGGCTATGGGGCTTCTTGTTGAAAAAAATCATGATGACCGTGGAATCATTTGGCCGGAAAGTGTGGCTCCGTTTCAAGTTCATCTCATCTCTCTTAAAGAAAATGAAAAAGCGGAAAAAGTGTATAAAGAGCTTCTGGACGCTGGAGTTGAAGTGTTATTTGATGATAGAGAAGACGTCAGCGCGGGACAAAAATTTGCAGATGCAGATCTAATTGGAATTCCAGTACGTTTGGTTATTTCAGCAAAAACTGGAGATAATATAGAATATAAAGAGCGGACAAAAAAGGAAACAGAGTTAATTACTTTAGAGGAAATTGTTAAACGTCTCAGATAGTCTTCTCGCTCGGTACCAAAATTTTTCTCCATTGCAACTCATTTTTTTAAATAAATAATGGAAGGTTCAGATGAGCCGAAAAATATGTATACCTCGCTCCTTTATAAAAACTTTTTAGAACAGGAACGGAAGATTAAAAATTTTGATCCAGAAGATAGTATAAATTGCAAAAAATATTACAGCTCCTACAATATACAACACCTTTAATAAAGGCGAAGCAGTATGCTCAGTTGCTTGATTGACAGTAGCAGGGGAAGGAAGAGGTTGAGCAAGTTGTTCTTGAGGAGCATATGGCGTTACAGGCTCTGTTAGAGGTTCTGCTGGCATTCCCGTTGTATCGCCGTTAAACGGTTGAGATGAATCAGCGATGGCGGGAGATGGATTAGAAAAAAAAGATGAATTAGGGGGTGAATTTAAATCTGTTGAAGGAGTATTTATCGCTGCTGGATCCCAGGAAGAAGGAGCAGCCATAGAGGGATCAGTAGGCATAGTACTTATCGTTGGTCCTGTTCCTGGATTTGGTCCTGTTTGAGTTGGGATTGTTGCGGCGGTGGCATCAAAAGGAGAGGGACTTATGATATTTGGCTCAGCAGGTGGTGGAGGTGTTCCAAAATCTGCGGTGGGTGTTGCGGAAAGTGAGGGATCAGGTAACGAAGATGGGGCAGGCGGAGTAGTTGCTGCTGGCGCTGCATCTCCATTGGTAGCCGTTCCCATAACCCGTGCATAGGTCTCTTTCAGTTTTGGGTCAAGATGGTCAAAAGATTTCGTTGGATCCATAAAAAACTCTCATTCTATCATCTGGTATTTCAGTATTTTTGTCAAGGGTGCTAGGTTGTTACCAACAGGTGAAAAAGATCATATGATTGCTTTAAGGCTTAATTGGGGAAAAGAGAAATAGCTTTTGATTTTTACTCATGTACACGTTATACTTAGTCCATGAAAATTGTTGTTACACACATGTCTCCTGATTGGGATGCGATAACATCTGTATGGCTCATTAAGAAATATTTGAGCGGATGGCAGGAAGCTGATGTTCAATTTGTTCCTGCAGGACAACGATGGCATAATGCAAAATTGCAACAAGAGAACATTGATCAAAATAATCCCATTGAGAAAATAGGCGATGATGAAGTAATTCATGTAGATACTGGCCTGGGTCCTCTTGATCATCATCAAATACGCGAATCAAATGTATGTGCTGCTTCCCGTACCTGGGATTATGTATTGGCACAATTTAAAGAAGCGAAAGATCACATGACTTCTGAACATAAAGAAGCAATATCCCGTATTGTGAAGATTGTTGTTGAGATAGATCATTTCGGAGAAGTTTTTTGGCATGACGCAGCTTCTGATATTTATGAATTTTCCCTTCTTGGAGTTCTTGAAGGATTTAAATATATAAAGCTGGGAAAAGATAAAGAGGCTTATTTATTTGGAGTAGAATGTCTGAATGCAATGGTTTCGGAGTTTGAAAACCGTATTTGGGCAGAACGTGAAATCAAAGATAAAGGAATAAAATTTGAGACACGATTTGGGAAAGGAATCGGATTTGAAACGCTCAATGATACTGTTCTTAAGCTTTCTCAAAAAATGGGTTATATCCTTGTAGTCCGGAAAGATCCACGCAAGGGATATGTGCGCATCAAGACATTACCAGATCATGATGGCAAGAAGGGGATTGATTTGACTTCAGCTTATGAGCAATTACGTAAAATGGATCCTGACGCCACATGGTTTTTGCATGTTTCGAAAAAAATGCTTCTTAATGGTACGCCGAAAAATCCTAAGATGATACCGACAAAATTGACATTACGAGAGATAATAAAGGTACTAGAGAGGATATAATGAAGGACTGTCTTTTTTGCAAATTAGTAAATAAAGAGATTCCGGCGCTTATAGTCTATGAGGATAAGGATACAATTTCGTTTATGGAATTGTTTCCTTCAGCGCCTGGGCATGTCATGGTGATTTTAAAAAAACATGGCAATAACATCTTAGAGTATTCTCAAGAAGAACTTGGGAAATTAATGGGTGGTGTCCAAGTGGTTACTAAAAAGATTGAAAAAGCTCTTAATCCTGATTCAATAACTATTGGCATCAATCATAAAGAACGTCGTGGAGTGCCGCATTTACATATTCATTTGATTCCTCGATGGGACAATGATAACGGAGGCGTTATTCAATCAGTTGTCAAAAATGAGCCAAAGGAAAGTAGGGAAGAAATTGCAAAAAAGATCCGCGAAGCTGTAATATAACTCTCCTCAGAAAGGCCGAAATTATATAAGAATATTATTTTTCTAGATGAAGAGGTATAAGGCTTAATGGATCTATCATAGCAAAATTGAGGCTATTTATCTGTCAGCAAAATTCTCTTCTTTAACCTTGTTATTGCTTCATCAAACTCTCTTGCATTAATAAAATGCACAGTAAAAATTAAAAATATTCTATAATTGATTTAATTGGTTTGTTTTGGTAACGTTGATAGTAATATCGGTACATGAATATACTAGAAAAATATGAAAAATATTTATATCTCATATTCCTCATAGGTATCGTCATATACTTCCCAATTTTTTTTAATGGTTTTGTTTGGGATGATTTGACTTTTGTTATTAATAATTCTCAAGTTCACCAACTTAATTTGCCTCTTTTATTAGGAAGTAATGATTTTAATAGTGGACCCTTTTATAGACCTTTACCGGCAGTATATTTTTCGATTGTTTATTCACTTTTTGGAAAAGCAGCTTTTTTCTATCATCTATTACAATTACTATTACATATTGTTGGTACCTTTCTTCTGTTTATTTTCTTTTGTACTTTTTTTGAAGAATATATAGCATTTTTTCTCTGTTTAATTTTTCTTGTGCATCCTATTAATGTCGAATCTGTTGCGTATATTGGCTCAACTCAAAGTGAGCTATACTTTATTCCCGGAATTAGTGCACTACTACTCGCTCAAAAGAAGCATCTCTCCAACCGAAGATTTTATAGTATATTTTTTTTCCTTCTTATTAGTATATTTACTAAGGAGGTAGGCTTTCTTTTTCTCTTTTTGACTATTTTTTATCGGTTCATATTTAAATTGAGTGATATAAAGAGATTTCTTATTTTTACAGGTCTTTCTATTATAATTTATATTCTAATGAGGGTATTCTATGGAGGTGTGACATATTCAGTAATTACTTTTGTACCTATAGCAAGTTTATCTTTATACCAACGATTACTCAATATTCCAGCAATACTTATCTACTATATAAAAACATTTATATTTCCCACACAGTTAATGATTTGGCAATTCTGGGCAGTAAAAATGGTAAGCTTGAACAGTTTCTTCTTTCCACTGATACTTGATCTCTTGATTTTTGGCTTTATGTTAGTAATCGGATTTTTTCTTCTTCAAAGACAGAGAAAAGGAAATAAACATGATAAACAATACTTTACCATATATCTCTTCTTTTTTATTTGGTTTATCATTGGTCTTGGCATGCTTTTACAAATTGTTCCTCTAGATATGACAGTCGCGGATCGATGGTTTTACTTCCCAATTGCAGGTTTATTAGGGATGGTAGGAGTCAGTTTTACAGCATGGTTACCCACATTTAAAACGCATAAAAAACAGTATATTCTCATAGCAAGTATTCTACTTTTGCTTCTTGCAACACGAACGTTTATTAGAACTTTTGACTATAAAGACAATCCTACTTTATTAGGACATGACATCCGTGAGGGGAATAATAACCCCAATATGATGGAGGTTTATGAGCAAGTTTTATGGAATGCTAACAAAAAAAGTGAAGCATGTAATATTATTAAACGTTCTGCTGCAATAACTCAGGATGCATGGAATATGACAGAAGTAGGAAATTGTTACCAAATGAACCAACAGTATGACGAGGCCATAACAGCATACAAACGAGCACTGCAAATTTTTTCACTTTCACCTAAGGTATATTTATCTTTAAATGACACTCCAAATACAATCTATTATAATTTAGCTCAAGCATTAATTCTTGCCGATCGTCCACAAGAAGCAATTGATTTAATCAACAATCAAGCATTGCCAAAATACCCGGGTGATACTGTACTTAAACAACTCCTCAATAATGCAGAGTCAGAAGCAAATGAAGATAATAGTCTTATCCAAAATGTAGCGCCATCTACTTCATCATTTCAAAATCAATCAGGTATAGGTGTTCCATCATCTTTTCAGCAAACTTCGGTGCCAATGTTATAACAGAGAACCTTATATTCTTAAGAATTATCTATATAATTTATGAGTTATGAAATAAAAAAGCACTATATAGGTATAAAAACTTATTTGAACACTCAGAGCCATTGCATTCTAACCCCCAGCCAGAGTTGACAAAACGCTCCAGGCTCAGTCACGATAGTAGTTGATAGAAAGAATCGTGTAAAGCGATGAAGCGTTATGTTTTCTCAGTATACAATACTGCCTAAAGGTTTGTCATATTCTTCTGTATTTTCAGTTAAACCAGAGCCTGTAACGACTCTTTGGTACACATTGCACACAGTTGTTGATTACAGGCGTGGGCAAGGGAAGCGTCACGATTTACCAACTCTTCTAACTCTTGCCATGCTTGCTCTTTGCTCAGGTCACACCAGCTATCTTTCAATGCAGGAATGGTGCGTTAATTACCAGGACAGATTGAAGCAGCAAGTGCCTTTTCTAGCAGGGCATATGCCTAATGCAGCAACGTTCCACAGGGTATTTGCTAATCTTGATACTGTTTCTTTTGAGGAGATTGTTGGAATCTGGTTACAGGCAATTACTCCTCTTGAGAAAGGAGAAGGAATCGGCCTGGACGGTAAAAGTCTGCATGGAACAAATCTCCACCTGGTTTCAGCATTTGCTCATTTAGCAAGAGCAGTGCTGTTTGAAATGGGAACAAATAGTAAAGGTAAAGAGTTAGTGGTTGGACCTGATGTTTTGACTCATATCACGATTAAAGATCATGTTGTTACAGGAGATGCTCTGTTCGCCCAACGTTCACTTTGTGAACAAATCGAAAAAGCCAAAGGTGGGTATGTATTCAGAGTAAAAGGTAATCAGGATACCCTTGAGAAAAATATTCGCTTGTTTTTCAAAGATCCCCCTTTTAAAACCTCTTTTCAAACACATACAACAGTTGATCTCTGGAAGGGACAAATTGAAAAACGGATCATCACTGTTTCTTCTGATCCTGAGCTTCTTGACTATCTTTCTTGGCCTGGTCTAACCCATGCCTGGGAAATGAGAAAGACAATTACCAAAAAGAATGGTAAGGGGATAAAAGAAACAGCAACTACAGTAAGTGTTGGTATCGCTAGGATTCCTGAGAAGATTTTGGTTGAAGGAAAAATTGCAGAACAAATTGCTGGCTTAATCCGCGGACACTGGGGTGTTGAGAACAGGCTGCATAGACAGATGTTGTATTCAACGAGGATAAATCCACAATCAGGCAAGGTCATGCTCCGCAAACCATGGCAATACTTAAAAACATTGTCACAAGCCTTTTCCATAGAGGAACTGTTAGGAATTTTAAATCAGCAATGAGGAAATTTGCAGCAGATCCCGAGGAATTATTTGGTTTCCTTGGACTAAATCAGATTGCAAAAGGACAAATCTATGCTTGAAAGGATCAAAGCTGATTAAATCTGGGTTCTAAAACGAAGTGCATCACTTTCTCTTTGAAAGAAAACATTGTTATGCAGTTGAATTATCTAGAATGCAATGGCTCTGCAGAATAGAAGTGCAGAGATTTACTTATCGGACATTTTGGGGTACAATAGGGATCAACAAATTAAAAGGAGGTGTTGTTTTTTATGGTACATGTCAAAAAATTACCAGGACAATCAGATGATCAAGTTATCCGCAACTTTTCTAAAAAAGTAATGGATGCTGGCATCGTGCAAGAGGCAAAGCGCCGCAAATTTTATCTTAAGCCCTCTCTTGCTAAAAAATTAAAGAAAAAGCTAAAGCAGGAAGAAGCTGCGAGAGTCAAGTTGTTTTAACAAATTATCATCGCATGATCAAACCCAGAATTCTTATTTACGTTGAGAGCCGTTATATGGTCGATCGAAAACGCATAAAGTCTGCGGTGGAATACGTGCTTGAAGAGCAGAACATCCAAACGCCGGTGGAAATTTCTATTGCGATAATTGGTGATAGAAAAATGAAAGCCCTTAATAAAAAGTATCGTAATAAAGACGGTACTGCAAATATTCTTGAATTTCCTCTTAATGAAGGTGAACAGACAAATTTGCCAACAGATATTATGAGATTGGGAGATATTGTCATCTCATATCCTATGGTGATTAAAGAGTCATCAGAGCAAGATATGCTAGTTGATGATAGGGTTGAAGAGTTAGTTCAACATGGAATGTTGCATCTTTTGGGGTTGCATCATGAGTAAGTATCTTCAAAAAATCTCAAAAAAGAGAGTCTTTCAGATATCCCGGTATTTTGATACACTGAGTATCCTAAATTATGGTTTTTTATCGCAAATACCGCCCACAAACAATCGATGAACTTGATAGTTCCTCCGTTCGTGATACGTTACATGCAGTTTTGCAAAAAGATACTCCCCACGCATTTCTTTTTACCGGTCCCAAAGGGCTTGGCAAGACCTCAACAGCAAGAATTGTGGCAAAGGTTGTTAACTGTGAGAATAGGAAAAAAGGTTCTATAGAACCATGCAATACGTGTGAGCAATGCATATCTATTACGACAGGTAACAATATCGATATTCTGGAAATAGATGCTGCATCAAACCGCGGCATTGATGAAATCCGTGAACTAAAAGAAAAAATCCGTCTTGCTCCTGTTTTGGCAAAACGAAAGGTATATATTATTGACGAAGTCCATATGTTAACAACTGAAGCGTTCAACGCGCTTCTTAAAACGCTTGAGGAACCACCGGATCATGCAATGTTTATCCTTTGTACAACAGAAGCTCATAAAGTGCCGGAAACGATTGTGTCCAGATGTTTCCAAATCCATTTTAAACCTGCAACTGAGGAAGAATTAGTGCGTTCTTTTAAGAGAATTGTTATTGGTGAAAAATTACAAATCGATGACGATGTACTGAAATATATTGCAAGTTTGGCGGATAGAGGTTTTCGAGATGGAGTTAAAATTTTGGAAGAAGTTTCTTTACTTGCCCAAAACAAGCCAATAACAAAAGAATTTATCGGAGAATCATATAAGATTAATGTTCAAACTTCGGTTACTGCTCTTTTGAAAATGCTACATCAAAAAAATGCTAAGTCAGGACTTACTATCATTAAAGAGTTAGCAGAACAAGGCGTTGATATAAAATATTTTACTACCAATTTTTTAACTGCTGTTCATCTCATGCTTTTGCAAAAAATCGAAGTAGAAGGAGGAGACAGCGTAGATCCAATATTAAAAACGTTAGCTGAGACATTTGACTTAAGGGAAATAAAAAATCTGGCTGAACTTTTTACTCACGCATCCGCAGAAATGAAATATGCAGTTTTTGCTCAATTACCTTTAGAACTTGCAGTAATTGAATGGTGTGAAGGCCCCCAGATCAATGAAGAAGTGAAGGCTGTTGGAAAAGCATCCAGTGTCGTTGTTGAAGAGGAACAAGTTTCAGTTTCATCACTTCGTAAACAAGTTGGTACTATGAAAAAATTGAAAGCACTCTATGGTAATCAAGCGGACAAGAAAACTCCTTCCCCTGATGAAGAGGTCAGAATTACAACAACATCAGTCGAATTAATGCATGTCCCAGGGGACGGTACAATAACAAATGAATGGCTGGAATCATTTTGGAATAATTTAATCAGTGAAGTGAAAAAATATAACCACACCGTTGCCGGTGTCTTGCGGGGCTGTAAGATAAAAAGCTATCAAGACCAGAAGTTGGTCATCCAAACTGCATATGCATTTCATAAAGAACGGCTTGATGATATGAAAAATAGAGAAGCTTTATTACAGATAAGTAAATTACTTACTGGAAAAGATGTTGAAATTACGGTAGAATTGAAGAAATAAGGCCCAATTCTCATTTCAATAACAATAAAGGTGGGGGAGGTGATTTTATATGGCATTTAATCCATTTGGACAATTAGGTGAACTTAAAAAAATGCGTGACCAAGCGATGGCTATGCAACGAGAATTGCAGTCAGAAATTGTGGAAGTCAACAAACGCGGCGTATTTGTTAAAATAAGCGGCGATCAAAAAATTATAGAAATAAAATCAAATGATAAATCCGATGATGACATCCGGGAAGCAGTTAATGAAGCAGTTAAAAAATCCCAAGAAGTTGCAGCAAAGAAACTGCAATCTATGACTGGGGGACTCGGTGGACTCGCAGGAATGCTTGGAGGAGGAAAATAAGTAATAAATTTCAATAGTCCAAGAAACTAATTGCCTAATACCTATTTGTTAATTGGCTTATTCGTTGATTTTATTTATGTCAAATGCAAAATCAATTTCAGATACCCTAGATAAGGATGATTTTATCCTTTTAACGGGGCGTGCAAATCCTGAGCTGGCAAACTCTGTAGGCAGAATTTTAAAGACAGAAGTAAGCTGTCCCATAAGTGTTTTTTCCGATGGCGAGATACGAGTGCGCATTAAGCCTAATTTGCGTCGCCGTATCGTCTATATTATTCAGCCCACTTCAGCACCAGTCAATGATTACATTATGGAATTAGCATTGATGGCTGATGCCGCAAGGCGTGCCTCCGCTTCAGAAATAATTGCAGTGATGCCATATTTTGGGTATGGTCGCCAAGATAGAAAGGAAATGTCACGTGTGCCTATCAGCGCAGCGGCAGTTTCTTCACTTTTGGTGAATGCAGGTGTAGACAGGATTTTAACAATTGATATTCATTCTGAGCAGATGGAAGGCTCGATTAGTAGACCGTGGGATAATTTATACGGCAGTTATTCTCTTATTCCTCTTCTCAAAAAAAGAAAATTACAACATCTTGTTGTTGCCGCTCCTGATAAAAATGGGATGCTACGTGCTACTGGATATGCGAAATTATTGGAAGCTGAAGGAGTGGCGCTTGTTTATAAAGAGCGTGATGTGACTCTCAATAATGTGTCAAATACGATGGGGATGATTGGTGAAGTAAAAGGGAAAGATGTGTTATTGGTCGATGACATGATTGATACTGCCGGAACCATTGTCCATGCGGCAAATTTTATCAAGCAAAAAGGTGCCCGCAGTGTTCGTGTTGCTGGGACTCATGGACTTTTTTCGGGAGACGCATTAAAGAAAATTTCAGAATCTGAAATTGAGGAAATGGTTATCACAGATACCATCCGGCCAAGAGAAGAAGTTGCAAAAAATAAGAAAATTACCATTGTTTCCGTGGCTCCGCTTTTGGCTGAAGCGGTGAGAAGGATCCGCACAGGAGAATCTATTAGTAAATCATTGATATTATAATCTACTTCAGTTGTTTGTTAGCTTGTTTTTTAGTACAATAGCTTCATGAAAATATTTTCAGGATCTTCGAATATTCCTCTTTCCGAAAAGGTCGCAGAAGCATTACATACAAAATTAGCTTCAATTGAAACCATGATTTTCCCTGATGGAGAGAGGCGCGTTAAATTAAATGAGTCTGTGATCGATGAAGATACCATTGTTATCCAGTCCACCAATACTCCGGTTGACCAAAATTATATCGAACTTTTTTTCATTATAGATGCTCTTAAGAGAAGCGGAGCAAAGTCAGTAACTGCTGTCATACCGTATCTTGGTTATCAGCGTCAAGATCATGTCTTTCGTGATGGAGAAGTTGTTTCTCTTGAAGTGATGATTCGGTTGTTAGAGTCATTAGGTGTAGATAGCGTGATAGCATTTGATTTACATTCCATTAAAATTCCTGAACTTTTTCATGTTCCGGTTACACATTTGTCGGCATTGCCGCTTTTTGTACACAGAATAAAAAGTAAAGCTTTTAATGCTTTAGTGAGTGACAATCCTAAAGAATTTTTGAAAGATACAATTCTTGTTTCCCCTGATATGGGAGGTCTTCGTCGAATTGAACAGATGTCAGAACTGCTAGATAGCCTTCCCTGGATCGCGACGGTAAAGGATCGTGATTTGAGAACCGGTGATATTACTATAAAACAATTTGAAGGGCCGCTTAATCCCGCTGATTTGCCGGGGAAGCGTGCGCTTATAGTAGATGATATGATATCCAGTGGGAATACGATGATACAAGCAGCTCAGCTTCTTAAAGATAACGGGGTGGTATCATGCGATGTTTTTGCAACACATGCGATTTTTTCTGAGGAAGCAGCGGAACTTTTGCAAGATTCAAGTATTGATAGAGTTTATGTGACAGATACTGTTCTTGTTCCTGAAGAAAAGTATTTTCCTAAACTACACATACTTTCGGTAGTTGAGACAATAGTAAAAGAGCTACAAAAGTAATCACATTTTTAGTTTGAAATATGAAAATTCCTAAAGCCATACAAAATGTTGTAGAAAGTTTTGAACGCCTGCCCGGAGTCGGTCCAAAAACAGCAGAAAGACTTACTTTCTATTTATTACATGTTCCACAAGGTGAACTCGATAGATTTGCTATAGCAGTCCAACGTCTCAAAAAAGATACTGTTATTTGCTCAATTTGTTTTAATATCGGAGAGACAGATCCCTGTTCAATCTGTGATGATCCGGAAAGGAATCAGTCTTTGCTTTGTGTGGTGGAACAGCCGCTTGATGTTATAGCTCTTGAAAAAAATAAAAAATATCCTGGAGTTTATCATGTCCTCAATGGAAAAATTGATCCGTTGAACAATATAGGTCCTGATGAAATTCGTATAGGAGAACTTTTAGAGAGGGCAAAAGATCCTGTTTCTGAAATTACTGAAGTTATTTTGGCAACCAATCCAACAATGGAAGGAGAAGCAACAGCAATGTATATAGCTAAGAAACTCAAATCTCAAAATTCCAATCTTAAGATTTCAAGAATAGGCAGAGGATTGCCGATCGGAGCAGATATTGAATATGCGGATCCCACAACCCTTGAACGCGCTATGGAAGGAAGATCGGAATATTAAGAGGTTAAAGAAAAGATTTTGTAAAGCGAGATCTGAAAGTTTGTAGTAATATAAGAATATGCCAAACTTTAATCCCTTTAGTGATGATAACGAAAATACAAGTTTTGAGCAAGGAATGCCGATCAATCAGGCGGCAAAAAATGTAACAAAAACCTCTACGGCTCAAGCACAAAAGCAAGTTGATGATACAACAAAAGCGATTGTAGCTCAGCTATATGGTGCTACTCCGGACGGACAAGATCAGGGTACGGATGAAGCAAATACTTCTCATTTAGATCATTCTAATGCAGCATCACGCGCTGCAGCTCATGCAGGATCAGGTAAGCCTTCTCATTCTGCCTCTAATTCTTCTAATTCTAATCAAACTCCTGAGGAGCAAGCCAAACTTGAAAAAGTCCGCCATGAGTTATTTGCTAATTATGGCAGCAAATTCAAAACTGCTCAGAATGGACCTTTTACTATAACAACCGATTTAGAACAAGAAATGGAAAAAGCCCGTAGGGAGCGAGAGCAAAAAGAAATGCAACGCAAGCATGAAGAAGAGGAAGAAGAACGACGGAAAAAAGAAGAGGAAGAACAAAAACAAGATCTCGCAATGCCTGCTGGTAAAAAGACTGGAGTCATGATGGGCAGAAAACAGCAGCAACCTATGGAAGTACAGTTGGCAAAGACAAGAACGGAAAGTAATAGGGGAACAAGTGGCTAAGCGTTAGTTATCTGATCTATTATTGACAATTAAAAGAAAAGTGATAAACTTTGCATGAATGTATCAATAGAGATTGTATCATTGGCGTAACAATCTTTTCTGTTGCATTTATAGATATAGTTTTTAGGCGTGGAAACTATATTGGAAATAGTATGACTAGTGAGCAAGGACCTTCCAATGGAAGGTTTAGACCTGATTTATTTAGTTCTCAGAATACCTCCTCAGGTAATTCAGTCGAATCTTCTTGTAGAGGAGCAGAACCTGACGGATTCCGCGGCCCTATGGCAGCACATATAGCTCAATGGCAAGAAAGAGGTTGGGGGAGAGCTATTGGTTCACCATTAGTTATAGACGGTAATAACGTTGAAGGAAAATTTCACGGAATTGCTTATGCAATGCCTTTTAAAGAGCATGTTGACGTTCCAGAAGCGCAAATGTCATTACTACTTTTTCCAGATGAAAAAACAACTCGGTATGTAATGGTAATGCCTACTCTCACATTTAATACAGATTCACAATCTGGGGTTAAGCAATTTTCAAATCTGTTGAGACCTTCACGACGACCCTACGTCGATCCTCTCTGGAAAGTAACTCCCGCGGAAGATCCTGTATCTCAATTTCTTACCCCCCGTCCTTACATCCAATTTGTTGAAGAGTTACATGATGAAAGAGAGCAAAGGGACGTATTATTAGCAGTACTCCGGCGAAGGATAGATAAGGAAAAAGTTGATGAGGGCACATTACTTACTTGGGGCCCTCAGGCAGGTAGTTCTCTTGAAGAATTAGATGCTACAGTAGTGATAGGAGAACAAATAAGATCTCTTTATGTTGGCGAGAATGCTAATAGAATGCTTGCAAATGAGGCGGTTCTTTTTGATACATTTGAGCGTGATCTTAAAAGTAATCATAACAGTTAGCCATGCCTCTTTGTTTTCCTACAAGCGTAAGGTATAATGCAACCATATGCTAAAACTGTATAATTCTCTCTCTAAAAAAGTCGAAGAATTCAAGCCGATTCATTCTCTGCAAGTAGGTATGTATACCTGCGGACCGACTGTTTATTCTTTTGCTCATATCGGTAATTTCCGTACGTATACAACGGCTGATATTTTAAAAAGAGTTTTGGAATATGACGGCTACGAAGTGACGTATATTATGAATTTAACTGACGTTGGACATCTCACTGGAGATAATCTTGGGGATGCGGATTTGGGTGAAGACAGGATGGAAAAAGCTGCAAAAAAAGAGGGAAAGACTGCATGGGAAATTTCTGAGTTTTATAGTGATATTTTTTTGAAAGATTATGAAAAACTCAATTTGGAAAAGCCAGAAAAATTCACTAAAGCAACTGATCATATCAAAGAACAAATTGAGTTGGTAAAACGCCTTGAAGAAAAAGGATTTACGTATAGAACATCAGATGGGATTTATTTTGATACCGTAAAGTTTCCTCGGTATGGAGAGCTTTCTAATTTGGACAAAATAAAAGCGGGTGCGCGTGTTGAAATAAATCCGGAAAAGAAAAATCAGCGGGATTTTGCGTTATGGAAATTTAGTTATCCGGAAGGTGTTACCTATAAAGAATACCTTGCTAAAACAAAAAAAACTCCTGAGGAAGTCTCCAAACGGCAGATGGAATGGAAAAGTCCGTGGGGGATTGGCTTTCCAGGTTGGCATATTGAATGTAGTGCTATGAGTATGAAATATCTGGGAGACCCTTTTGATATCCACACCGGAGGTGTCGATCTTAAAGAAACGCATCATCCCAATGAAATCGCTCAGGCAGAAGCAGCCACCGGTAAAAAGTTTGTTAACTATTGGGTACATGGTGCGTTTATTCTTGTTAATGGTGAGCGGATGAGTAAGAGTAAAGGTAATCTTTATACGGTGTATGATCTTGAAAAAGAAGGATATGATGTTTTGGCTTTGCGCTATTTATATCTACAGACGCATTATCGGCAGGAAATGAATTTCACTTTTGATGCTCTGGATGCTGCGCAAAACGCGTATAAAAAATTAATTCTCGATGTCTGCCGTTGGGAAGACCCTTCCGTGAGTCAAGGGAGAGTTCCGGCTGGTGTATTTGAAGATTTTGAAAAGCGGTTTGGCGACGCGCTCAACGACGATCTTAATACTCCACAAGCACTTGCTGTTATGTGGGAAGTGGTAAAGTCTCCCTATCCAAGTGGTCCGAAACTTCGAACACTTTTCAAAATGGATAAGGTGTTAGGCTTAAATATCCAAGCATTAAGTCATCAAATTCGGAATGCACAAAATATTATGCCAGGATATATTCAGCAATTAGTTGAAGAACGCCAGCATTTAAGAAAACTTCGGAAATTTAACGCTGCAGATCAAATCCGAGCAAAAATAGAGAAGTTGGGATACGAACTGGAAGATACCAAAAAAGGACCAAAAATAACAAAGAAGTAATTATTTTTTCCTCATTGCCACAAAAAAGCTGATAAGAAAATAGAGAAGCAGGACTTGCCAAAAAAGTATCGAGATCAGTGTTGTGCTGAGAAAAATGGCCACAATATCCCGTTGGTTTCCATAAATGAAGATGATAAGTGAGCCAATTTTTGCTGCAAGGAAAAGAAGGATAATTGCAATAAGAGGTGAAAAGATGACAGGCAATAATACGGGACGTCGGAGTGTCTCTCTAATTGAATGGTAAGGATGAAAGGTGAGCCCGATAAGCATTCTTGTCCATAAATAACTCCCATAAATAAGGAAAACTCTTTTTTTCATATAGTTAGATTGTATGTCGCGGCTTCTCTCTTTTGTGAAGCCATCTTGGATTTTAAACTGCGTTTTGAAAAAGACGTTTCGCCCATGCCTCTTATTTTTATATACTTCGAAATAACCATAAAACAAATTCTGTATATGAATGTCCGATAATTCCGCGTAATGCCAATGAAATAAGAAAAGCCAAAGGGATAAGAAAGCGCCAGGGATGGTCACTTAGCCACTCAATAACAAAAGCAAAGAATTTGGGGAATGGAACTGCGTCCATTTCCTTTTTTTGTTCTTGTGCCCGTTGTTGAAGGAGGTGTACAAATTCGCTTTGCTTCATAATGTTGGTAATTGTCTGATCATTAGTACCATTCACATAAAAATTTTTCCGTTGCCATTTATTTAAGAAAACAACATACGTGTTCAGACACAACCGGTCTTGTTTATAAAAGGTTATAATGCTTTATAAATTGCTGTCTGGCTCGATAAAGTCGTGATTCAGTTGCCTTGAACGACAAATTAAGGTTTACTGCTATCATTTTCACTGGCATTTCTTCAATATAATGCATTTGAAGAATTTGCTGGTATTTTTGGGAGAGTTTTTCAATCGCTATTTGCAGCCGTATTTTTACCTCTCTCTTTTCTAACTCAAATTCCGGCTGATTAACTTCTTCTGCAATAATTTGTAAGTAAGGGAACTGGGAGAAAAAGAGTGATTTAATTTTCTTTTTCCGGTAAAAGTTAACAATTTTATGATGTGCTATTTGATAGATCCAGGCTTTAACATTTCCTTTTTTATTAAGAGTTGGCAATTCTTCAATGGCATCAAGAAAGACATCATTAAGAATTTCCTGAGCGTCTTCTTGCTTGGAGAGTTTTTGTTGTAAATATCGTAAAATTCCTGGTGAGTATTGTTTATAAAATATTTCAACAGCTCTTGCCTCGCCCTGCAGTATTCGCTGAACAATATGTGCCATACTGATATTATAGGGAAAAGAGAATGATTTAGCAAAGAAATACGACTACTATTATATGGAAGAACTTATTGTTTTGGTGAATGAAAAAGATGAACAAATAGGCGTTGCTCCCAAACTTGCGGCGCATAATGCGAATACTCCGTTACATCGAGCGTTTTCTTGTTATGTTTTTAATCCAGATGGTGAGTTTTTGCTTACACAGCGTGCACTTAGTAAAAAGGTTTTTCCGGGAGTGTGGACGAATAGCTGCTGTGGACATCCTGCTCCAGGAGAAAAGACTGAAGACGCAATTAAAAGGAGATTATTATTTGAGTTAGGCCTAATTCCTGAGGATATTTTTGTTGTTTTACCCAACTTCCGTTATCGCGCAGAAATGCAGGGTATTGTCGAGAACGAAATTTGTCCCGTATATATAGCAATGGTTAAAAAAAATCCTAAACCAAATCCTCTTGAAGTGGAAGCATATCAATGGATTGAATGGAAAGAATTTCAACAAAAAATTACAAAAGATCCTGGAGGATATTCCTATTGGTGCGTTAAGCAAGTCGAACAATTAAAAAAATCTTTTGTTTTACCTACTTCTAAAAAAAGAACAACTGAAGTTTCTTTTACAAAATATCTTGAAAAATCTGCAAATAAAATTGAATTATATATAAAAGAGTACTTTAATACATGGAGTAAAAAAAATGATCGAACTACTCCCAGAGTGCTGCCGCTTGTTACTCTTCTTAAAGAGGGATGTACTGGAGGAAAAAGAATACGAGGTACCTTGGTGAGTCTTGGGTATGACTTGGCAAATACGCACGAATTAAAAGAAAATGAGGAGGTTATGAAAGTGGCTGCTGCTTATGAAATATTCCAAACAGCAATTCTTGCACATGATGATATTATCGATAAAAGTAGAATGAGGCGCGGACAACCTACAATATATGTGAAGCTGGGAGGGGATCATTATGGAGTTTCCCAAACTATATCTCTTGGAGACCTTGGTTTTTTTATGGCTTATAAAAGTATCGCTGAAAGTACTTTTCCTGATTTCTTAAAAGTAAAAACACTCGATTTTTTTAGTGAAAAATTGATGCAAACTGTTCTTGGTCAAATGCTTGATGTCGAATTATCACACGAAAAAAGTTTAGCAAATAATGTGGTGGAAGAAGAAATACTTACTGTGTATAAATATAAAACTGCTTATTATACTTTTGTGGCACCACTTTCTCTGGGGGCAATTCTTGGGGGAGCTGACGCAAAAATCATAACAAAAATAGCATCATTTGGCACCGATGTAGGTATTTTATTTCAATTGTATGATGATATCGATGATATTTTTGGTGACTCACAGCTAACAAAAAAAGATATAGGAATAGATATTAAAGAGGGGAAATTGACCTTGCTTTATTCTACATTTTGGCAACATGCAACGGAGTCTCAAAAAAATGTATTTAAAAAATATTATGGCAAAGCAGATAGTAATAAAAATGCAGTGAGGGAAATTCGTCAATTATTTGTTGAAACTAAAGCTCTTGATGAAGTTCTCTCAGTGGCAAAAGAGTATGAAAAACGAGCGAGATTGGCCGTTCCCTCTTTGACAAAAGATACTCAAATGCGTAAAATGTTTTATCAAATCATTGATTATGTTTCACGAAAGGAAGTAAAAAATGAATAAATCAATCATGCCAAAGCATATTGCCATTATTATGGATGGTAACAGGAGGTGGGCAAAAGATAAGAAATTGCCTTCCTTGCTCGGACATAAAAAAGGACAAGAAAGGATTGAAAAAATTGTAGAACATGCAAAAGATCTTGGAATAGAATATATTACTTTTTGGGCTTTTTCGACAGAAAATTGGAAAAGAAGTGAGCAAGAAGTCACATATCTTATGGATCTTTTTAAAAAAATGTTAAGAGGAAAACTGTTTAAAAAATTGATAAAAAAAGGAGTAAAGATTTGTGTGTTGGGAGACATCTCCGCTTTCTCAGAAGAATTACGTAAAGAGATTGAGAGAGTTGTTGAAGAATCAAAGAATAATACGTCAATTCAAGTTAATATTGCCCTTAATTATGGAGGGCGTGAAGAACTCACACATGCTGTTAAACAGATAATTTCAGATAATATATGCCAAACAGAAATTACCACAGACCTAATATCACAATATTTATATACTAGAAATCAGCCTGATCCGGATCTTATTATTCGTACAGGAGGGGCGCAGCGTTTAAGCGGCTATCTGCCGTGGCAAAGTATTTATAGTGAATTATATTTTACCGATACATATTGGCCAGATTTTGATAAGCAGGCTTTTGATAGAGCAATTGAAGAATATGAAAGAAGAGAAAGACGGTTTGGGAGATAACTAACTTTTGGCCCCACTGTTTACAGAATTGGAACCAGCTTCTTGTTTCATTGAAGCTGTGGAAGGATATATTTCAATCTGAACCTGACGCTTCTTCGGCAGCCACTACCATTAGTTACTAGAACCGGTGGTATACGAGGCATATGAAAATTAATGCGTACTTAGTCAGTTCATTTGGTATAGATGCATCAGGAGGAAATCCCGCGGGTGTAGTATTAGATGCTGATAGTCTGACTGACTTGCAAAAGAAAGCAATTGCTAAAGAAATAGGATTTTCTGAAACCGCATTCGTTCAAAAATCTGATAAAGCAGATTTTAAAGTAACCTTTTTTACTCGTGTGGAAGAAGTAGATCTATGCGGACATGCAACAATTGCAACATACGCATTACTCTTCAAAAATAATGTAATAAAGGCGGGAGAATATACGCAAGAATTGAAAGCAGGTGTCTTAAAAGTCAATGTCAGCGAGTACGGCGTTATAGTAATGGATCAAACACTACCTAGTTTCAAAAATATAATTAAGCCAGAAGTAATCGCAAAAGTACTAAAAATCCCTGATAAATGGATTATCTCTGCAAGTCTTATCCCAAGAGTTATATCGACAGGATTAAATGATTTGATAATCCCGATAGACACAAGAAAACATTTATTCTCTATAAAACCTGATGATAAAAGAATTGCCGATTTTGAAAAGGAACATGGATTAGATAGCTTTCATATTTTTACTTTCGATATAGTAAGTAAAGAGGCAGTTGCGCACAGTCGTAATTTGGATCCAATGCATGGAATCCATGAAGAATCAGCAACTGGAAGTTCAACCGGCGCCTTAGCTTGTTATCTTTTTAAGAATGGAAAAGTTCATCAAGAGCAACTGCATAACTTACTTTTTGAACAAGGATATTCAATGGGAAAACCTTCACAAATATCTGTTTCATTAGAAGTTAAAAGAGATGAAATAACGAGGGTGCAGGTTGGTGGGAGAGCAATAATTACGGGTGAGAATAACATAATCGTTTAATTTCTTATTGCTGAGTTTGTGACCCTCTGTTTACAAAATTGGAAACAGCTTCTGGCATCATTGAGGCTATGGAAGGATATATTACAAACTGAAGCTAACGCCTCATCGGTAACCACTACCATTGGTTACTAGAATCGGTGCTATAATCAAAATATGGTTAAGCAATCAGATAAAACGATCGTTTCTTTGGAAAAGTATAACTCACTCCTTAATGTTATCCTACAAAAGATACAAGAAGATAAATCATTCATTCCTGATACAATTCTTGCTTTAAGTACCGGTGGATTTCCTGTTGCTGCTGCAATTGCAAAACGGCTAGGTATAAAGAGTCGTAACGTCGTTGGCATACCAGTTTATAAAGATGAAACAGGTGATTATCATCTTGACAATAAATTAGTAAAGTTGGGAGATTGTACAGATAGACAAGTGTTAGTTATCGATGAAGCAAGTAAAAGAGGACTTCTTACTCAAAAAGCTGTAAATGTAGTTGAGGAACATGGAGGTAAGGCGAAAAGCTGTGTTCTCATAGCTTGGAATAAAGGTATCCATCCTGATTATATTGCAGAAATCTGTGAAGGTGAACCTCCCGATTTCTTCTGGGAATATACCAAATAAAAGTAAATTGGACTATTTACTGCTGAGCTTTTGACCCACTGTTTACAGAATTGGGACCAGATTCTCTCTCCATTGAATCAGTGTAAGGATATTTTTCAAACTGAGTCTGAAGCTTCTTCAATAGTTACTCCCATTGGTTACTAGAAACGCTCTATTTAAATAAACCTTTTCAAAAATTTCTACGTTTTTTAAGATATAAAAATTCTTACTTCCTTCATGCTTGTTTTTGGTCTGTTTATCATACAATTATTCTATATTACTTTTATATGGACACTAAAAAAACAACAGATAAAAATCTTGAGGGAAAGGAAAGTAATGAGGCGTTACGTTCTTTTGGCGTCAATTTCCCAGAAGTTGAACTTACTAATCTTCGAAAGAGAATTGTTGAAACTCGATGGCCTGATAAGGAGACTGTTTTTGATCAATCACAAGGTGTGCAGTTGGAGACGATGCACGAACTCGCGCGCTATTGGGTTGCAGATTATGATTGGCGCAAGTGTGAGTCACGACTGAATGCCTTGCCGCAATTTATTACCGAAATCGATGGTTTGGACATTCATTTCATTCATGTCCGTTCTAAACTTGATAACGCGATGCCTCTTATCGTCACGCACGGGTGGCCTGGCTCGATCATCGAGCAGTTAAAGATTATCGATTTATTGACGAATCCCACGGAACATGAGGGTTCTGCATCGGATGCTTTTGATGTCGTGATTCCGTCACTACCGGGTTACGGCTTTTCAGGCAAGCCAGTTGTCCCTGGTTGGAATCCTGTCCGAATTGCCACTGCATGGATAACTCTGATGAAGCGTCTTGGATACAAAAAATTTGTAGCGCAAGGAGGCGATTGGGGAAATGCTATTTCAGAGACGATGGCTCTGCAGGAGCCACCAGAATTACTCGGTATCTCCACTAATATGGCGGCCACTGTTCCGGGAAACATTTCAAAAGCACTTTCATTCAATCAACCACCACCAAATGATCTTTCAGCTGAGGAGCAAAATGCATGGGATCAATTGGATTTTTTCTATAAAAAAGGGTTGGGTTACGCCAACGAGATGTCCAACCGTGCTCAGACGTTGTACGCTATTGCGGATTCACCTGTTGGTCTCGCAGCTTGGATGCTTGATCATGATGCTCGCAGCGAGGAACTTATAGCTCGCGTCTTTGAAGGAAATATAGAAGGACTGACACGCGACGACATCCTGGATAATATTACTCTTTATTGGTTGACGAACACCGCTGTATCCTCGGCTCGGCTCTATTGGGACACCAACCAAATCTCGAGTGGGGGTTTCTTCGACGTCAGGGGTGTCAACATCCCTGTTGCTGTGAGTGTTTTTCCCGATGAGATTTATGCAGCTCCGCGGAGCTGGACGGAGAAAGCGTATCCCAAGCTGATTCATTATAATAAGCTACCCAAAGGTGGGCACTTTGCAGCCTGGGAGCAACCGAAAATGTTCACGAAGGAAATT
>Ga0206839_1080_pt1 | contig 23155 bp, 25 predicted proteins | sample Alteio_BWOrgCont_27_FD_152883 | JGI IMG/M metagenome (GOLD analysis project Ga0206839, IMG submission 152883) | Enriched cells from forest soil in Barre Woods Harvard Forest LTER site, Petersham, Massachusetts, United States -... | ecosystem: Environmental > Terrestrial > Soil > Temperate forest >... | reverse complement strand
TCCACCCGGAACCCCATGTTTCCCTCCGCAAGCACTTTTGCCTGCATGCTCTCCTTGCCCTCCTGCTAATGTCATTGTTAATGCAGCAGGAAATCTGACAATTAATTAATAACATAATAGTTGTTGATGATTTTTCGCGTTTTTTAATCAACAATTATTTAATACGCTTACCCAGGGCTGGCCTGAAAATTACATTTGTGTTTTTTGGGCCAGCCCTGATTTTTGCTAAGACCCCTTCTCTCTCTTTTTTTATTCACATTTTAAAACATCATAAAAACATGAAAAAATTACTTCTGCTCGCATTATTATGCTTGAGCTTCGTGGCATCCAAGGCCCAACCCCCGCTTAATATTTTTAATAATACAGGGTGCACCATTGTTGTAACCCCGGTCTGTTATGACCAAAGCTGCAATTTCACCCAGTGCTCACCCAGTGTAACCATTCCTCCCAATAGCTTCGTGCCATTACCGGTTTGCTCACTATGCCAAGCGCCTTCGCTGCAAGGCTATGAGGTGTGCTGGAAACTGTGTCCAGGTTCATGCGTAACTGTAAGCGGCCTTCCAGGAGGCACCTGTGCTAATTTCCCTTTACAAGCGGTTTTGCCTGCATGCTCACTTTGTTCTACTACCCCTGTCTTTTGGGATAATGCAGGAAATCTGATAGTTCAGTAATAACATAATGGTTACCGATGATTTTTCGCGTCTTTTAATCAACAATTATTTAATACGCTTACCCAGGGCTGGCCTGAAAATTACATTAGTGATTTTTTTGGCCAGCCCTAATTTTTGCTAAAGAGTCTGGCGAGAGAAGAATAAATAAACGATAGGGAATATTGCAATCACTTCTGCCAACCCACAGATCAAGTCTGTTTTACTGCTCCACTTGAATACCCCATATAATGGGATACCTTTGGTGAAATACATATCCTATGTCTCCCTCTCAAGAACTACATGCCACATTGCAGAAATTGAGTGTGAACCAGTCGCCAATGGGCATTGAGGTGATCGTAAAGCACTTCAATTGTGAGAGAAATGTAGTTTTGGTCAACCTGGATATCCTGCATGAATTGAAGTTCATAGAGTTTACAGATGCGAAAAGGGAAGTTGTCCAGCTGACAGATACAGGCATTCTTGCGCATATATAATATTTACCGGATTATTCGTACATGTATTTCAGGAATGACAGTCGCACCGTTCAGCAAAAGCGAGGCCATAGAGCGGGCAGCATGGCACCAAGACTTAGTTGGAAAAGTATCTCGGAGAATAATGTCGGGCATACGATAGTGTCAGCGGTGGTTGCCCCTTGCGAGAGGCGCGTTCGGGCACAATCTCTGCCATCTTTTTCAGAAGGCCAATTATATATATTGGGATTACGTCGTTAAAACGATTTATAGATCACCGGAACATTTCATATTTTCAACAAATCTATAAATACGTGCAATGCCGCTATAGTTCAGTGAGTAATATATTGTTACTCCGTCCCGCTCTGAACATACAATCTTCGCGTCGCGCAGCATTTTGAGATGGAATGAAGCATCGGACTGCGGCAGGCGCAGAGTTGAATATACCTCCATGACATTTATGCGCTTCCGTTCATTGAGTAGGGAGGAAATGAAAATATCCCTATTTTGAAACAATAATTTTCAAATGGTGTGACGGCTTGCTCTCAGACCGGTTTTTATTTTTCAGCGGTTACTGTTTCCCCTATGGGAGACGGTACGGCTATATTACTCAAAAATAAGTTGAAATACCGAGGCTATATCCTTCCGTAAGGCCGAGCGCCGCACCGATGGCATTACCGGTTATATCCCTCTGAAACTGGCGGCGATAATTAAAGCGCACAACCGTTTGGGGTGTTGGCCTGAAACTGATTGCAGGCATGATGCTCCACAGATCATTGTACATTTTGGTCCCGGTAGAGCTAAAATTGCCCACATTCCAGTCCACATATTCTCCCCGCAAAGCAATATTGATAGTAGCATGAGGCCAGCCCAGTATGTTTCCTTTGAATACAGGCTGCACCATGTCCACAAAGCCGCCAAACTGTTTTCCGGCATACTGCTCTGTATAATTTTCCGGCATCTGTACATCAATCCATGCCCATTCGGTAATAATATTTGTTTTTAATTTTGGTAGTGTGGTATTGAAATCTGCATCGTAGATGCGGGCCGTGCGTTTATCATCAACGGGAGCGCCCTCCACTGCCCAGGTATTGTATATATCGCTCGCGAATGACAGTCCAAGCTCACCTACCTTACTGTTTCGCAATGAAAGTTTCCCCGTGTACATAGGCGCCCCGCTTGCACTGGCAGTAAAACGCGATGGATTTGCATTTGCTGCAGGTAAAAAGGTTTTTCCTTCGGGGTTGTCTATGATAGAATCATTTAAGCCACCCGTTACATACAGCTCATACCCGAACATCCAGTTACCGGTATATTGTTTTCCATAAAGGCCAAAACCGGTATTGCTCCAGGTGTCGGGCAGCATCTGTGTCATTGAGACTGGCCGGTCGGTAAATTCCCATTTAGGCCCGTCATGATTCTGGTTAAACGCACCGATAGGGTTTACGATCATGCCGCCGCGAATGTTGAGCAAGGGGTGCAGTTCAATATCAAGCGCTGCATATTCTATTTCGAAGTGGCCACCGGTCTTTGCGTCGGCAGGATCTCCCGTAGGGTCATTTTCATATTCTATTTCCGCCAGGAATTTTATTTTACTAGTAATGCCCGAAGCCACAAAGAGGCTGAACCGTCTGAACTGGAACTGGTTGCCAGCCGTAATGCCTGAGGTGCCTGCATATTGCCAGTTTGATTCCATATACCCGCCTATGGCTACCGGCATTTTGCCCATCTTTAAAAATGGCCTGTCATAGACGGCGTCCATTGTCAGGCTTTTTTTGGCGGTATCGGACGGGATACGCCGTAGCAGGCTGCTGTCCATTTGGGCATATGCTTTTGTGCATAGCACAAACCCGGTAATTGACAGAAAAAGTAGGTTATTCTTCATTTCAATGAAATTTTTACCTGTTCGTTTTGAATGGTTACGGCAAAAGCACGCAGGTTCGTATCTGCGGGGCCATTTTGCACAATGCCTTTGTTATTGAACTCGCTGCCATGCGCGGGGCATTGCAGCCTGTCGCCGAAAACCTGCAATTCTGCGCCCTGGTGCGGGCATTTCATGAGCAGGGCTGCATATTCGGTTTGGCTAAACCGGTACAGGCAAATGGGATATTCAAGCTGGTCATTGTGCACTACTATGTATGGCCTGAACGTCTGGTCCTTTTTGAGGAAAGACGAGATAGGCACTACGAGGTCTGCGCCGGAGATGTCGCCGGAGATGAGCTTCGCTTCGGTACACCCTGCCAGCAAACTGCTGAACAGTGAGCCGCCCAGGCACGCATAGCCGCACGCTTTTAGAAATTCTTTCCGCTCCATATCATCACAGGGATTTAAGAAAAGTAACCAATGCACCGCGGTCTGTTTGTGAAAGCGAATTGAACCTGCCTGCGCTTGCCGATGCCTCACCGCCGTGCATCTGTATGGCCTGCTCTATGCTGTGCGCCCTGCCATCGTGCAGCAGGTAGTAGTTGCCACCCTGTACGCCCGGAGCAAGCCCCAGCCCCCACAGTGGAGTGGTACGCCATTCAGAGGTTTTTGCTGTGCCCTCGGTATAGCCATCATCAAGACCGGGTCCCATATCATGCACCAACAGGTCTGTAAACGGGCTGAAGGTTTGGTAGGCAAGCGAGGCTACCGGGGAATACCCGGTGGTAAGGGTTTGCTTATGGCATGTTTCGCAGCCGATGTTGATAAAGACCTAGTTGCCTGCCATGACCGTTTGATCGGTTGCGTTGCGCTGATTGGGCGTCTGAAGGCAGGTGACATAAAAGACGACCGAATTAAATGTCGTATTATCTATCTCTGGCATCCCTAATGCGGAAGGCATTGTTTGATCCAGGTAGTTATATGGATTACGCGGCATAAAACTGGAGGTTATGCCCATATCATGATTATAGGCGTTGGCCACTTGCTGCACGAGATTGTATGTGGCGGCTTTGCGGCCAAAACGGCAAATATACTTGCCATCCCCACGGGGAATAGCGTTGGGCAAAATGGTTACGTATGACGGTATCGAATCATAATTGGGATGCCCCCGCACCCCGTCGGGATTGTTCTGGTTGGCCGCAGCCAAAGCCAGTATCTCTGAATCCGGCACCGCTTCTAAAAAGCCCACGCCTGCGGTAATTGGCGCAATGAATTTGGAGCTGGTGGCTCGGGGCGGAATTTGCTGCGGCATGAATCCGGGCAGGTTGGCGTTTTGTAATTGCGGGCCTCCCTGAGCGAGGTATTTATTGCCGGTAGTATCTGCCTGTCCAAAACGGGTAAGGATAGTAAAAAGCTGCCCCCTGTTATCGCTGGAATGGCATTCACCGCAGCCGGTAGCAACAAAGTAAGGCCCCAGACCGCTTGCACCCGTGCGTATGGCGAAAAACTGGTCATTGCCCTGTGCGAAAAGCACACTTTGAGCATTTGACAATGCGACCGGTCCGCAAACTCCAAAATTAGGGTCAATCATTTTGGGGATCATCTTAGAGCAGTTGGTAAGCAGGGCAACTGCAATGACAATCGCACTTATGGCGAGTATTCTTTTCTTCATATAACTATTAGCCTGTGTGTTCCTGATTATTTTGTAAAAATACCGGCAGCATCTGTCACCGGTTTACGGAATCGGGAAAACGGGTTGCATAAACCGGAAATTGTGAACCTATATTCATTTATAAAATAAGACTGATCATTTCCCATGCTAAGTTTATAGCGATTTTTGGAGTAGTCTTTTCAGGAGCTTTATTTATTTGCGCCAAATAGACGCAAGAATTCAAACTGAGATATTACTCAACATCGCATTTCCCGGATCGGGTTGTATATTTAGTACCACTTACTCTTGCATATGACAATCGCGCCCTTTACCAAAACAGAGGCTATAGCGCTTGCCGCCAGGCATCAGGGATTGGTGGGCAAAAAATATGTTGATGAAAATAATATTGAGCGTATGATAATATACGTCATAGTTACTCCTTACGAACAACATATCTGGCAAGAGCTTTCCGATGTCTTTTTCAAGATGCTCTATACCGAAACCGGGTACAATCCGGACATAGCCACTATTTTCATCGACAATTATGCAGGAAAAGATTTTGACGTGGCTATGGTGTCGGTGAAGAATGCGCTTGATAGAACCGCCGGATGCCTGATTCCGATACAGTTACTTGCCGATGAAAGAGAACTGGAATATGGATTTCCCATTACGCCTGTTTCCTGATGTATTGATCTGGAAACTGATCACCCTCTAGAAAAGGATTTACGAATGGTGGGACGAAAAATCTCTTAAAGTTTTACTGTTGATAAAGGTTTTTCGATGTAGCCATTCATCAAGTACACTGGAGCTGTTTGATTATGAGCGAAACGGTTACAAAAACTGTGCAAAGCCTTCGACTACTTCATGTGCAACCAGAATTCCGTCTTGTTCGTCTACGGCAAAGACAGTTAGCCATCTGATCACTCTTTTGCCCCCATGACGTTCTATTCTTACAGTTTTTTCATGGCAATTGTTCACAGACATAGCTGAAACAGGCTTGTTATTCTCAAAGAGTATTTTATATAAGTTCATCATCGGGATGTATGGGCAAATGTATTAGGGGGATTGTCCCTGCAGGCTGACTGCGATCAGGAAAAAGCATGACCTTAGTCAGTTTAGTTCCGGGTGGATCACAATCTACTACGCGCCATAAAGAAAAAAAACAGGTGAAAAACTGAAAGTTCACCAATATTAGCATCTCCACAACCAGCTTTTTAGCCATGGGCAGCAATATGCTACAATAGACACATGCAATACCTGAAAAAGCTACAGCTTGAATTTGTCAAAGGCGAGTTCAAAAACCCAATAAAAGGGCAGGTGCGCGAACCTGCGCAAATATTCTCGGTCTTTAAAGACATAAAGGACTGGACCAAAGAGACGCTTATTGGCGTATATCTCAACGACACCCTGGAAATGAACAGTTACGAAATCCTATCCGTAGGGGCATCAAGCTTTTCAGTCGTTGTCCCCGATGAGATATTCCGGAGCGCCATCCTGACCAATTCGCAGAATTATATCCTCATCCACAACCATCCATCCGGCAAGGCCAGCCCATCTGACGAGGATAGGGAAGTAATGGAAGTATTGAAAGAACAATCTCAAATAATGCACCGTTGCCTTCTGGATTTCATCATCGTAGGTGATGGTGCTTATTGGAGCATGTTTGAGGAAGAAAACGGCAAGGAATATATCTGATTCCAATTTTTCTGCTCCCCGACAGCAAAGATATCGGCCTGCGCCGCAAATGGCAAGGTCTGCGCTTCGTTCTTCTCCGCTTGCATGGTTTGCTGAAATATTTCTCCAGACTACAACGACTGCGGACTTCGGTATCTCATAGCTCGTAAATATTTCTGCAAAACCTTGCCATTTTCTCTGCATGCCTGGATTGCTTGTCGCTATCGGTGAGCATCAAAACTTTTTAGCCGACTTAGGCTTTTTCCGTAACGAGTAAAACACAAGAACATGGCACAGAAGAACAGACCACAATTATCCCGGCTTATGCGCATATCATGGGATATACAGAAAACAAGGCACAAGACCCGCAGCAAGGCATTGCAGGCGGCTTGGGCAATATTCAGCAACGAGGATATTACGGTACAATATCTCACCCTGAAACTGAACCATAACAAACCCATTCCGAGGAAAGCGGCAGGACAGTTCGCATTATTCACCAACTAATCAATAACCAATTTTTAAACAATATAAAACAGAGAAACATGGAAATCACAGGAAGATTATGCGCAGATGCAGATGTAAAAAGCACAGGCAACAACCGGCAATTAGTAGCCTTCACCGTAGTAGTGAACGACTACTATAAGACAAAGGGCGGCGAAGAAAAGGAATTTTCAGAGTTCATTAATTGCTCGTACTGGCTGAGTACCAAGATAGCGGACAGCCTGTTAAAAGGCTCGATTGTCACAGTTGCCGGGCGCATCTATCTCAATGAGTACAAGGACAAGGAGGGCAACCATCATGCGAACCTTGCCTTTCATGCCAATGCGATAAAGATACTTGCAAAGGGAAGCAGGAAAGGAGCAACCACACAGGCTAGTACAGAAAACGCTAACACAGGAACCACTAAAGACGACCTTCCATTTTAAAATCACAACATCAATAACCAAAACAAGGATAATATGAAAACCAACTTTTTTGAAACGCTTATGGGGCTGAACGCACAAGGCGACTGGAGGATAACCATAGCCAAAGACAAGGACGGCAGATTAACCGTATCCCTCCTGCTATTCAATGAGCAGTGCGGTGATGATGCACGGCTGCGCATAGCACCCATGCTGCTAAAGGGAACGGCAGAAGAAATAGACAACGGTTTCTTTGAAACCATTGCAGCCCCCATAGAAAAGACCTCCGGGCTTTTTGCCAACATGGAGCAATATCTGAAATCATTGGAAGAAGCACGAAAGCACTCCAAATCAGAGACGGATAAGAAATCCAATAAGAAGCCTGCGGATGAACAAACGAAAAAATACGATGCTCAGATGAAGAAGGTGGAGGAACTGGCAGCGCAGGGCAAATATGGCGAAGCCATTACGCAGTTACCCAAACCGGAACTCTACCCTGATATGGAAGAAGCCATAGAGGACAAGAAAGAAGAACTATGGCAGAAAAGAAAGGAAAAAGAAAACAACCTATTCAGTTAATCAATAAAATTTCAACGTATGTTAATCGCAAATAGCTTGGAGCGGGTATTCCTCTTGAAAGAGAAGGAGCAGGATATTAAGCTATCCGATCCCGGAAATGGATTAAGCCCGGAAGCCGTTCTGAATTTCTATTCCCAAACGTATCCCATACTGACCACAGCAAAGATAGAGGGACCGGAAATCAGGGATGATGAGGTGCAGTTCCGGTTTGTAACCACCATAGGAACCAAAGGATAGGCTATGGAGCAGAAAATGAAGATCAGGAAGGTAAGACACGTAAAAGACGAAGTATGGCATCAGCACAGAACCATAGCAGCCTTCGCAGCAAGGCTAGACCGGCTGCAAGATACAGGCGACATCAGGAAGGACGGGCGGCGCAGCGCACCGCTCTCCATGCTCCTTATGATTTTCTGAACCATTCATTCAGCCCCATCATTGGCAGGGAGTTATCCGGTATTGGGAATCCCAAAACTATAGAGCGGCAGTTTTTCGCATCGGTTGCCAATCTCTGTACTGTATACAAGCTACAATTACCATGCTTCGATACGGCAGCATATCCGTCCAATATCGTTCAAGCGTATCAATGGATACAGGAGCAATTAAGGAAGGTACAACCCGGCTTGCAATTAATCATCGTAAACAAGGGCAGGTGCAAAGCATGTTTGACTACGGTTAAGGAATACAACACCGGAACATGGTTGTATTACATACCTGTTGAGCCGCTGCACCTGTTATGGAGTAACAGGAAGCAAAGAGCCAGGCGCAACCTGATCTTATCCTTGTTTGCCTATCTGTATCAGGTAGTGGGTATGCCCTATTTCAGAAGCGATTTTTTAGGCGACACCTATGAAATGATAGAGAATTGGTACGAGGACGACCCGACTGCCTTTGATGAAGAAGAATACCAGGAGGTCAGGGAAGAATTAAAAGCACTCAAATTTTACGGAGGTAAACTGTTTGAAAGCATCCGGCATCCCTATCATATCAGCCAGTTTGAAAACCGGGTAAACAGTTTTCAGCCATCAAATGAAGTGGACATGTTGCTATTGGAAATCTGCGATAAGTTTTTACTGCTATACAAACAGTATCCCGACCGCAGCATCTTTGACAACATGCCGCAGGGCTTGCTTTCACCCGAAGACGAAGAACGCATCCATGCCCACCAATACATATCCTTTTTCTGGAAATCAACAGGATTGCTCTACAGCCAGTTGATGGACTCGATCAATATGCAGTTTCAGGAAATCGGATACATGGAAAACCCGGTAACCTTTCAGTTTTTCGATACGCCGCAAACAGAAGAGCGCCACAACCTTGATTTTGAAACAAGAATATTTGACCTGCTAGCCCAACTGGCAGACGTATTAATGGAACTATGATGGAAAACAGAACGGAATTATTCAAAGACATCTACCTGCCGAAAAAGGCATTGGTCATATACCAATCGGAACAGGATGAAAAGAATGTGTATGTGGAAGCCTATGACATGAACAGGCAGGGAAAGCCGATCAATGCCCATCCGCTCTCATTGGCGGAAACAGCTGCACTGGCGCAGTGCCTGCAAACAAGCCCTGAACTAAGCAACGATTACACCAGATGCGAAGGGCTGATACCGGAGAAGGTACTATACATTCATCCGCACAAGGGGTATGCGATATGGCATACCCCTGCCGGGCAGGTAGATATGCTATTCAAAGAAGATTTGCGGATACCGAGCGGCAAAGCATTTGTCCCGCCCCTTCTATGGAAAGCGGATAAGCAATCTTTGCATCTGTATGCGATGGGAAACCATAGGAAGCCCACTATACACACCGCCTTATTCCATGCGCCTTTTTTTAACATGCATGATACCGGGCTGGTCTGCATGGGAACAGTGGACATAGATATGCAGGATATTCATTCACTGGAAGCCTTCATGAAGCAATGGGAACACTATTACTGGAACAGCTATTTCAGCCATCTGATAGCGGACGTATCGCCTGTAGCGGGCAATATTGTGCAGCTATGGCAAAACCAAGTGAGTACAGGAAATAAATTCCCACTTGAAGTGTTGAAAAAGAACGGCAAGACCATAAAAGATTTGATTGTATGAAAACAGAGAAGATGAAAGTTCATTTTGTGGATAAATACCTGCTGAATCCGACCAACCCGGTAAAGGTGAACCTTATCGGGGTTGGCGGCACGGGCAGCCAGGTACTGACGGCACTGGCGTGTATCAATGAATCCCTCGTAGCCCTGAACCATGCGGGTATTTTTGTACAGGTGTTTGATGATGATGTGGTAACCAAAGCCAACCTCGGAAGGCAGTTGTTTGCCGGAGCGGAGATAGGACTACCCAAAGCCGTAGCCCTTGTTAACCGAATCAACCGCTTTTTTGGCACGAACTGGAAAGCGCATACTATGAAATTCAACAAAGAGAATATCAGGCAGGAGGATTGTCATGCGACTATTACCATTACTTGCGTCGACAGCGTTAGTGCACGGTTTGAAATTGCCGACATGCTGAAACTGGCGGCAAAGAACCACAGCTATTACCGGGATACGCCTGCGTACTGGCTAGATTTTGGGAACAGCCAGTACACAGGGCAGGTGCTGTTGTCTACTATCAGGAAGATACAGCAATCAGCATCACAGAAATTTAAAACAATAGACCGTATTCCATTGATGACCGATGAATTCAGGGATTTGTTCCTGCACGCAAAGGAAGATATGACGCCAAGCTGTTCGCTTGCGGAAGCACTCACCAAGCAGGATTTGTTTATTAATTCATCGCTTGCAGATATGGGCGCTTCGCTGCTGTGGCAGATGTTCCGGGAGGGGATGATTGTTAACAGGGGATTTTTCCTGAACCTGAAAGACTTTCGGACGCAACCGGTTAAAGTTGGTTAATCATTAGAACTGTTATAGATGATACGGAGCGCTCTGCCGAACATGGCAGAGCGCTGATTTAATGTTTGTTTCAATTTTTGCTTGTTGCACAACATCCTTTTTACGACACTAGTATGCAGGAGATTTTGGAGGTTTTTTTCTCTTAAACGTGATATGCGTTTACCGCTCTGAAAATATCCACCCGTCCTGCATCTTTACAAACGTTGCGCTCAATATATCGTTCTCTGTAACGCCCCATGCACCCGGCGCACGGAATGACTGTATATTCTGCTCAAATACTCGAGATAATTCGTTTGGCGCATATTTTATTTTGTACTGCACTGTGCATACAATCCGCCCTTGCTGATCGTTAGCAGGAACAGTCATAGAGACAATTTCAGCCGTAAGCGTACCCGCTCTAGCTTCAATATCAGAAAACGGGTTCAGCACTCCGTACCACGAATACTGCTTATCCGTCTGGCTCACTATAAACGGCCTAACCTTATCCAAGAGAGTAAGCCGCACTATCTGTATCACTTCCTGTCCCATTTGTTGATTCCCCAAAGAGGCAGTTTCATAGGTGAAGAATCCGGCATTTTTGCCGTTCTCTCCCCACCTCCGAGTTACATCGTCATTTTTAAACAACGTCTGGAATTTGAATGTGGGCGCTTCCTGCTGTAGCCGCATATCAAGCTGTTTTTTCGCTTCGCCTTTTGAGAGCGTTGAACCACTGCACGAACACAGGGGCGCGGATGCCATACATGCAAGGAGAATGTACGCTACGGATGTTAGCATATGCCTTTTTCCTGTTTGAATAAGTGTCATATATGCGATTTTATTTTTTGAATATCACGGGGCCTTGCAAGCGAACGACAGGCTTACTTTCATGGAATCAAGGCAGGTAAAACTGCATGAGCCTACTATATCAGGAGACTTTGCGGTAACAGTCAATGAGCCGTTCACGGAATAGTCCCGCCACGCATTGCTTGAATCAATCTGTCCGAGCGCACTGATGCTTGAATCTATACTCATCGTATATGTGCCAACGAGGTCAGAAGAGCTTAACGGAATGGTCAGGAACAGGTAGGGATAGACCGAAGTGTCGCCGCTAATGAGTTCGAGGTGCTTGTTTCCATTGTAATCAATATATGTGGTCGCAATGCAGGTCGAGCTCCATGCCACACCCTTTATTGTTCCTTTCATATAGTATTGCGGAGAGGCTGACGAGCCGTTTGTCGTGGAGGTTTTGCTGTTTTGGGAGCAGGAGCATAATCCCGCAACAAATAAAATGCTTGCAAATAGCAATGTATTTTTCATGGCTGATATTTTATTTGGCGAAATAATCTCATACTTTTGTCATTGGGAAAGAAAACAAGTATTACTTTATGACCCAAACGGTATTATTTTATTACTTACTCATATTGTATGACTTATGACAGCTGAGAAGACTCCACATGTAGGTAAAAAAATCGAGCGCATCCGCACAATCCGGGGCATGAAGCAGGAAACATTAGCCGTATTGCTCAATGTCACTCAAGGTGCGGTATCGAGAATGGAGCAGAGCGAACATATTGAGGAAGAAAAACTACAGTCCGTAGCAACCGCTCTCGGTGTAACAGTAGATACCATTAAAAACTTTGACGAAGATGCTCTCCTAATGGGCACGTCAAATTTTTTCAGTCCGCATTTCCAAGATCAATCTGCAGCGGTCATAAATCAGTTCAACCCGGCGGAAAAAATCGTGGAGCTCTACGAGCGCCTGCTTGCAAGCGAGCGCAAGCGGGTTGAGGAGTTGGAGATATATATACAGAAATTGGAGGCTGGGAAATAGGGATTTACAGCCTATGGACGTTGTTCGGCTTTTCCTGTACCGGATGCCGCCTAAGCAATAATCAGGTGCTTCTTAGGCTAATCCCAGGTTAAGAATAGCAACCTGGTTTTGACATCGTCTCAAGTATTTCGATACCTCGTCAGTGGTTCCCTTTTGGTCACCTTTTGCATAGTTACCTGCCGGTTTTATACCGACTTTTCATGTATCGTTCACGACCTTAGCTTTTGACTAAAGCCGCATACACTGGTTTGAAACCTGTTCCTGAAAACCGATTCCGAGGGGCCTGCCCTCATCTTTCATAAAGCTTCATTTTGACGCTACTCAGCTTCGTCAAAAACTCTTGGCACACTATTCTTTCACTACTCTCATATTTTGCACCGTACCGTCTTTATCTGTAATTTGAACTACATAAGCACCCGGTACGAGGTTACTTACATTGATGGTTTCTTTATCAGTTTTGCATAGTTTATTGAATGATAATTGCCCTGTTACATTAAATATCTCCACTTCGCTTTCCGCAGCGTTTACTATAGTAAGTTCGTCACGCATAGGATTTGGATAAGCAGATAATATCTCCTGTTTTTCTGGAGTACCGACAGAGACAACACTTGCTGGATTATACATTTTTTTGATCCTATTATTATCCATATCTGCTATGTAAACAGTGCCTTGTTGATCTAAAAAGACATTTGCGCATTTCAATCCAGTGGCGGTAGCTGGCTGCCCATCATCCGAATATCCCCTTGTGCCAGTTCCCGCTATAGTAGTGATAGTTCCTGTTACATCTACTTTCCTGATAGAGCCATTCCAGTAATCTGCTATGTAAATATTCTCCTGTTGGTCTACATATACACCACAAGGTTGATTTAATTGTGCATTTGTTGCACTACCACCATCGCCAAAATACCCTGCAATACCAGTACCGTCTCCCACGACTGTGGTTATTATACCCGTGGCAGCATCTACTTTGCGCACCGCATGGTTCCATTGGTCACAGATAAATAAATTATTGTAATTATCTGCAAATACCTGTACCGGGCCAGAAAAAACAGCATCTGTAGCTGGTCCACCATCACCCGAATATCCTATAAATCCTCCCGTATATCCCGGATTACCTCCTTTGCCTGCTACAGTAGTAATAATACCAGTTGAGGCATCTACTCTGCGTATTTTGTTGTTCCCGTAATCTGCTATATATATATTCCCGGATTTATCCAGACATAAGCCGGAAGGATTAGCTATCCGTGCGTTTATCGCAGGACCGTAGTCCCCATTAGCTCCAGTGCCCACTCCTGTAGGGCCACTACCTGCAATAGTTGTGATAATGCCTGTTGCTGCTGACACCTTACGTATTCTGTTATTTCCCGCATCTGCTATATATACATTACCAGCATTATCGATAACTACTGCTTCAGGATCATACAATTGAGCATTTGTAGCCAAGCTGTCGTCACCGGAAAAACCACTTATACCATTCCCTGCAATTGTCGTTATAAGTCCGGTTGATTTGGTTACTTTCCGCACTCTGTTATTTCCAGGATCAGCAATGTAAATATTCTTAAGGCTGTCAAGACATATTCCTTCTGGAGCATACAGGTTGGCTTCTACAGCAGGTATGCCATCTCCATTATAGCCACCCCAACTGGTACCACAGACCGTGGTAAGATAATTTGTTTGCGCATGTACTTGCACGGCAATGCAAAAACATGCCATTATACTCATAATTGTTTTCATAGTGTAGATGTTGTAGTGATCATGCTTTTATTTTGCTCACCAAAAAATCTCATAGGTAGCAAATTTATATAATTTTTCAATATTTACAATAGTTTAGCGTAATGTAATAAAAATAATTTTTTATACTTTATGTATTATGCAGTTAACTAATCATTAAATAATTATTCCAAAGTGCAGATAAATGTAAATTTTCTGTATTTGGAATCCACTAACTTAACAAAGTAGGTGCCGGGGTTCACATTAGCCAGTCTTATTTGCTGTTGCCCATTGTCGAAAGATATATCTTCGGAGTAGATTTTACGACCTATTGCATCCCATATTTCGGCATGTACCGGCATTGCATCGGGTATGCCCTGCTGCAGGTTTATGATACCGTGGCTGGGGTTAGGATATAGTCTATACTGCTGCCCGTCATTCGTCTGCACGGTTCCGCTGTCTTTTGGTGGGCTTTGTTTCCATCCCGCCACATAAGTAGTATCCTCAGCGTGTGAGCAACTGCTATCGTCATTAAATGGCGTGAGATCGTTAAAGATATAGCTGTAGAGCGCCCGTGCCTGGAAAACTATATAACCATTCACATCTGGGCATAGCTGAGCCAGCGCCATGACGCCGAGACTGTCGGCGCCGGTAAGCGAAGTATCTACATACTTTATATAGTACCGGTAGAAATTTTGATAGTTCTTTACAATATTATCTGCGGCGGTACTGTCGGCCATACGTACTCCTGTTACGGCATCGGTATCCGTATTTGCCATCGAGTCTATATCATAAGTCAGCATGGTCATGGCGCTGTCTATATTGCCATAAGCTAGTTGGGTTTCTATATTCGTTAGATAGGCATAGCGGCTATTGGCAGCCATCGTGGCAAACTGCATAAGCGCAGCGGAGCTGTCCACCAGCGTGGTATCGGTCTGCAGGGTCTTCCACAGCTCAAACTGGTTAATCCATTTCGTAGGCATTACATTAGTGATATATACTATATTCTGCCGCACCATGTCTTCATATACAGCAATTGCATCCGGTAGATAGGGAGACGAAACAGGGGGAGGGCATATTGCCGCAGGTCCGCCTGTTGTATGGGTATTGGTGCCAGGGATGTATCTGGAAAAGAATGGAACACCTCCGTTAAGCGTTGGCACCTCCGCATAGTCCACATACATAGGGTTTTTATTGGCATCCGCGCCATTATATACGTAGGTATCGTAGGTGTTGCCGCCATACCATATATTATTGGTTTTGGCGCCGGGACTACCAAGCCGCCCCACATATGTATTATTCAGCACAAATGCTTTCGCATTGCCAAACATATTATTGCTGTGCCATAGAGAAGCGGGGTTGCTTAGGTAAAATTCAAACCCTCTTGCTACATAGTTTTCCGCATTGCAGGCTATGTCTACTGCGGTATTGCCCACCGCATAATATGCCCGCATAAAGTCATCGGACGGTGCAGTGGCGGTGGAGGTCTCTACATGATTGCTATATACCTGGCTGTTCCTATTATTGGTATGGTTAATTCCATATTGCGGCGCTTGCGACGCTCTGTCCCGCAGCCAGATACTGTTGCTGCTGGAGGTGGCTACCTGTTTTGTATAGTAATTGATGTAGATGCCATTATAAGCATCATGGATATAATTCTGATCTACATTCAGTTGCTGCACCGCGCCTGCCAGCAGCAGCTCCGTAGGCGTTATCAGGTTCTGCACGCTGATGCCTGTTTGCACGGCCGCCGGTCCGGTGCCTATATAGCTATACCCACGTGGGTCGGCCCAGATGGTATTGTTCGTTATCTGACATAGCCCGGCAAACTGAGTGTACGGAAGCGCCCAGCCTGTAAATGGTCCTGTCCACGGTTGGAACGCAGTCCACATAGCAATACCCGTGTTCACATTGCTGATGGTGTTATTGCTGATGTTCACCGTATCATAGTGAGCGGAACTTATTTTGAAGCCATACTGCCCGGGGGGGATACCGGTGTATCCAAAACCTGTGGGTGTCTTGTTGATTATATAGTTATTCTGGCCTATCACCTGGTAATAGTTAGTACATTCTACTGCGTTCAGGAATCCATAAAATACGCTTTGTGTGAAGCTGCCGGGAGTAGTTAATACTCGCAGCCGTTTCTGGTTGCCGTCATAGTTGGCCGCATTGGCATAGATACCATCGCCGCTTACCGGCGGCACTGCCGGGTATGCATAAGGAAGCGGATCTATCTGCATATTGGTAAAGGCATCATTCTCGTCAGCGAGGTTGCTGTTATTGGCATTAATGCCCACGTACAGATAATTAAACAGGTTTTGCAATCCCTGCCCGCCTATCAGTATTTCAGAATAAGATGCCGGCACATGCCTGCCGCCTGCCATCGTAGCGCCTGCTGTTTCCGCACCCACATTCACTAGTTTAATGCCATCATAGGCCGGTGCACCGTTCTTACAAGAAGTACCATAATAGGGGCCTCCGGTCATAGAGCCGGAGGGGTTATCTATATTAAAGGGTGATGTAAATGGGTCTGGTGTGCTCCATGGCGCTTTTAGGGTGCTTACCGAAGGCCACGATCCGGGATAATAACCCGCCGGTGTGCTGGCTGCGAAATCCCTACACGTAAATACATTGCCATCTATCCAGAACGGATAATCCGTGCCAGTTACGGTATAGTTTTCTATATCCAGACCTACCATATTGCGGTTGAAAATTGTCTCATAGCTGCAAATGATGTTACTAGGTATGCCTAATCCGAAAGGCAGGCCGGGGTTTACCGGTTTTTGTGCCAGCACTGCGGTAGTGGCATCCTCTATCAGCGACTGGTAAAATAGCACATGCGCCGACTGGATGGGGGTGTAATCGAGGACTATGCCCTGCCACATCTCGCAGCTATAGAGATGACTATTCTGAATAAGTAATTGGGAGGATGGATCTACATGCACTGTGACGCCGGGAGCGATCATCACAATGGCATTGTTAAGAGTTACCGTGCCGTAAATCGTTATATCATTATTAATGTAGTAGTTGCCTGCGCCTATTGTAGTGGAAGTGATAGAGCCGGCTGAGCCTAAAAAGGTGAATGCTCCGCCGAAGGTGGCGCAGGGAGTGCAGATAATGGCTTCCACGCGCACTGTATCTGTTATATAACAGCCGGTGGAAGGATTGGTGTAAGTAATGGTTGCCAGCCCTGCGCTCACGCCCGTTATGATACCGGTTCCTGATCCTGCGGTTGCAATCGTCGTGTTACTGCTGCTCCATATGCCGCCGGGGGTGGCATCGCTCATAGTTATGCTATGGCCGGGGCACACAAAGTGTGTCACGGCAATGATTGCCGGTGGCAGCGGATTAACGGTCACTGTAGCAATACCCGTACAGACGCCGGGCAATGTATAAGTTATAGTGGTTGTGCCGGGTACGATTCCGGTTACTATGCCTGAACCTGAGCCGATAGTAGCAACAACAGTATTATCACTGCTCCAAGTGCCAATCGTAACAGGGTCGCTTAAAGTGGTAGTTAAGCCGGGGCAGGTATAAGGAGTTCCTGTGATAGCAGGCACTGCCGTATAAACGGTGACGACGGTAGTTGCCGCGCAGCCGGTAGACAGCGTATAGCTGATAGTAGCAGTCCCGGTTGCAATGTCGGTAACAACCCCTATGGACGAACCTACAGTAGCTACCGCCGTATTGTTGCTGCTCCAGGTGCCGCCTGCCGTCGGATCACTTAATGTGGTGGTTGCGCCGGAGCAATAGATAAATGGGCTGCCGGTAATAGCTGCTGGTGCAGTGAGCACAGTTACAGTCGTTGTAACGTAGCAACCCGGAGAAAATGCGTAAGTAACCACCGCAGTTCCAGCCACAATACCGGTGATAATACCGGAAGTTAATCCTGCGGCTGCGATAGAGGTATTGCCACTGCTCCAGGTGCCGCCGGGCGTTCCATCACTGAGCGTGATCGTAAAACCCGCGCATACCATCACAGGGCCGGTAATTGCAGTTGGCAAAGGGCTTACCGTAAAAGTTGTAGTTGCTGTGCAGCCGCCGGGTAACGTGTATGAAATTGTTGCAGTTCCGGTAGATATGCCGGTAACAATTCCTGTCCCTGTGCCAATAGTTGCAATGGTAGTATTACTGCTGCTCCATGACCCTCCGGGTGTGTGGTCACTCAAAGCCATCGTCAATCCTGCACAAATGGCTGTAATGCCAGAAATGGCTGCTGGGCTTGGATTTACGGTAATGGTAATGACTGCCGGACAGGTGCCAAAGTTATAGGAAATAATAGCAGTGCCGCTTGAAACTCCAAAAACGATGCCAGTTCCTGAACCCACAGTAGCAATGGCCGTATTGCTGCTGCTCCATGTGCCACCGGTTATTGGGTCGCTGAGTGCTATGGAAGATCCTGCACAGATACTTGAAGATCCAATAATACTTCCTGCGATTATTGACGGATTGGATATTTTACGGATACGATTATTGCCAAATTCACAAATAAGCAAATTACCCGCATAATCTATTGTTATCCCAGTAGGAAGGTCGAACTCAACTGTTGAACTTGTTGCAGGCCCTCCATCTCCGGCAATGCCTGGTATACCGTTTCCTGAAAATGTATGAATAATCCCGGATACATCCACCTTGCGGATTATTTGGTTGCTTTGTTCTGCAAATAGTAAATTCCCACATATATCCATTGCTATCCCCACTGGACTATTCAATTCAGCAGCCGTAGCTGGGGCTCCATCTCCGCTATATCCGGTCCCACCATTTCCTGCAATTGTATTAATAATTCCTCCGGATACCTTTCTGATGACTTGATTATTAAGGTCAGCGATAACTAGGTCACCGGCATGATCGATATAAACTTCCACATTAAAATTAAGTGATGCATTAGTTGCCGGGCCACCGTCACCGGTATATGCCGCTATTCCGTTCCCCGCTACTGTAGAGACTATTCCTGACGTATTTATCATGCGTACACGCTGATTGCCATCATCTGAAATATATAAATTGCCTATGGCATCTATGGTAAGCCCGCTAGGGGAATAGAATTGACAAGTCGCTGAAGTAGCGGGACCTCCATCACCGGCAAACCCATAAGAGCCATTACCCGCAATTGTAGTGATTGTGCAGCTTCCATTGAGAACTCCACCGGTGGCGGTTATTTTCCTAACAACATTGTTATACTGGTCTGTAAAAATTAAATTGCCAATAGCATCTAGTGCAATTCCCCAAGGTATACCAATTTTAGCTGCTGAAGCTGGGCCGCCGTCTCCGCTATAGCTCACTGATCCGTTCCCGGCAACTGTTGTTATGACCCCTGATACGTCTATCTTGCGGATTCTGCGATTAGTATAATCTGTAAAATAATAATTACCGGAACGATCTGCTATTATTGAGGCGGGACTATTAAGAGTGGCGGCAGTTGCTTGTCCGCCATCACCACTAAAACTAGCGATGCCTGTACCTGCAATTGTAGTGATAATCTGTGCGTGCGCCTGCATAACTAATAAGCAGGAAATGAATGTTATGCTTTTAAGCAATTTGAAATTTAAGTAGCTCGTTTTCATTAGCAGAGTTATGAATTGATATTTATATGATGCGAATGTAGGACGCCTAATTAATTATATATAGAGGCAAAAAACTTAGGGTATGGGGTGAATAAATGCAAAAAAAAAGGGGAAAAACCCTCTTGTTAAATAGAATAAAAAGTCTTTTTTACATTTGAATTGTTTTTCGTGAGTTGGTAGTGATTCGTTTTTAATAGTTTATTTCTGTATGTTTGGGAGATAAATAAAATAGCACTCACAAGAAAAAAGCCTGATAACATTACTGTTTCAGGCTTTGGTTTTCATAGCGATCATTCACAAAAAAGTTATTCCTCAGACATTTCTTCTTTTGCTTGTTGTTGATTCAGTATGTAGTCAGTAGCTTTCTGCGCGGCGGATGTAGCGGCAATAACCATTCGCCGGTCATTCTTCAGCTTGCCAAGCCAGCCCTGTATGTACGCCGTACTGTTTTTGAATTCACCTGTGATACCGGCAAACGATTGCAAATAGCAGGTGCCGATCTCCGCCACCAATTCTTCCTGCGAGTACGCTGCATCCCCGAACTCAGCCATTTCCGCAACGCCTGTCCTATCGAGCCGGTCATGGTGCCCGGTACTATGCACCAGCTCATGAAAGAGGGTTGAGTAATATGCCGCGTCTGTTTTGAAACTCCGTTTCTTCGGCATGTTCACATAATCCTCTACGACATCATAAAAGGCTTTCTGCTCCTTGTGCCTGATTACAGGGCATTTGGGCATATTTTTTACAATGCTTTCACAGGTAGGCATATCTGCCGTTTCTCTTGTTTTAGGCAGGTAGTCTTCCGGTATCTTGTCGCACTGGCTGATGTTGAACACGTAGTAATACCGCAGGACGGCTTTCTTCTTTTCATCAGTACTTTCTACCGTTTCTTCTACTTGTTCTTTCTGCTTGTCACCGCTATTCCAGTAGACGACCATGTGGCCCTTCTCTCCCTTCTTCACTCTGCCGCCTATCTTTTCGAGCTGCTGGTAGGTAAGGAACAGGTTGTGCTCATAGTCGGAAGCCGCAAGTAATAAGACATTGATGCCTCGGTACTGCCGGTTCGTTATAAGGTTCTTCGGGAAGCCGCCCGTAGTCCACGGCTTTTGCCAGGGGACGATGCCTTTGTTTAATTGTTCGATGATCTTTTCGTTGACGATGGCGTACACATTCTGCTGTGCGCTTTTGTTCGCAGGTGCTGCTGTTTCCATACACTGTTTTGTTTTTAGTTATTAAGAAATGATTTCAAAAACAGTATAGGATACCGGAGCGTATCTGTGAGGGAGGAAGAACTTGCCTATATAGGCAACATACAGATATTCATTGAAAAACAAAATGGCAGTAAGGTTACTTACTGCCATTGCCTTTAGTATTGATAAAACTGATTATGATGGTAACCGTTCAGGAGCCACCGTACCTGTAAATGCTATTGTATAAAGGGCTGGATTGGGGTTTTTATTACCTGCCGCCGTGCCGCTTCCAAAGAGCAAATCACCATTAGGCTGCACCTGCAATGACACTGAAAAGGTTGCGTTTCCCCAGCTCTCCAAGGTAAATGTGGCGGTAATGGTATCCCTGATAATATCCTGTGAAATGGCCAACCCCACCTTATCCGGCGCATTAAGATTAAAAGGCTGGGTAGCTGCCGATAGCGTACCTGGCGTGGGTGGCACGAATCTGTCGCTGAACAAAGCCTGTAGTGGCCCTGCGTTAAGGTACTGTGTATTCGTGCTTGCGGTTTGCAGTCCGGTCGTAACCAATATTTTGCCGCCTCCGGCTTTATAATATTCCAGGTTGCCGGTCATGTACGTTACGATGCCATTATCCTGGTTGGACGTTACCGTAACGGAAATAAAATTGCCTTTACTTGCATCTGAGAGTGCTGTTGCGTAATTCATAGTTTTATTTTTTTTTACAAATAAACTACACAAATGCAAATCAGTATACGTGCAAAATACGGTTTTTTATTTTAAAAAATAATCGTATATGGCTGCCGTATCCGCAGTCAGTGGGATACTATATGTCACGAGCAAAGTAGTATTGTATCAATGTTACTTTGCTGATGTTTCCTCACTTTGCGCAATAAGTTCTGCCAACCATTTTTTATGGCCTTTCTTTGCTTCCGTTAGAGATTGATACCGACCGATAACTTCGCTCTTTTTGCCCCGGAAAAGAGCAGTTTCAAATAAGTAAGGTTTCCTATTTATTCCCTCTGCAAGGTCGAACGGTATAAAAATCGTGGAAATACGGACGCGGCCAATTGTATCTTCGATCTGCCAAAGGTTCTTTCTCCACAATTGAAATCCCTTATCCAGATTACTTGTTCGGTGTACTTTTTGTTTTTTGTCCATGTAGTGAACCCAGATCATATATATCACAGTGTATCATAAAATAAAACCACCCAAAAAGGTGGTTTTAGAATAACTGTAATTGCGAACCTTGCCCCGTTTGCTTATCTTCTTTAGACGGCAACACAATCTCTTGTTTCGGTGCAGGCTGCTTTTCGGGGAACGTATTTTTATACATCCTCCATAGCCGGGACTTTTCCTTTTCCTTTACCTGAAATATACCGAACGGTAATAGCGAAATGACGTAGCTGATGCGGAAATCATCAGGGCTCAGCGCATCTGCGCACATGACCTCTGAATGGAATATACCGTTGAAAAAGAGATTAAGCGCAGTCATTTTTACACAGGTATGGTCAAGGTCGATTCCATAAAACTCATGCTCCTTGCCCATACAGTGCGCCCCGGCAAGCAGCATCCTTCCGCTGCCGCAGGTGGGATCAAGCACCCGCTTCGGTTCTTCAAGATGCTTGCTGTCGCCGCAGATGCTTCGGGCCATGAAGTGGCATATAGGCATCGGACTAAAGAACTGACCAGAATTTTTTCTGCAAAAGTGCAGTTCATAATACTCGCCAATCACATCATTGCCCTGGGTATCTTTGTACCTGTCTTCCATTTCCAGAACAAGCCGTGCAAACATCTTGGGGAACAGATGCCGCAGGTCGTCCTTTGCATACTTCGCAACAGTTTCAAGGTACAGGTCTTCATAGTGGGATTTTCCCTTTCCCGGTATTTGGGTAGCTGCGCATAAGCTCATGGTCAGGAAGTCATCAAAGACGGGGCGAAGATCGTAACGGTAGGAAAAGGCATCCATCATGCTTGCGAATGTCTCCTGCTTGTTCTTCATTGCGGTAGCTGTTTAGCAGTCAGGAAACATTTTTACCTTGGGAACTCGTACTGAGCCATTCCGGTGAATCATGCAGGTACTGCCACAGTCCGGAATCTTCTCTGCGCCCGATTTTGACAATGCCTGGCGGGTTCCGGGAAATGGAGAAACTTTCGTGGAAACTGTCCGGCTTGGATATGTCTGCTGCCGTTATTTCACCAA
>Ga0206839_1077_pt1 | contig 24045 bp, 22 predicted proteins | sample Alteio_BWOrgCont_27_FD_152883 | JGI IMG/M metagenome (GOLD analysis project Ga0206839, IMG submission 152883) | Enriched cells from forest soil in Barre Woods Harvard Forest LTER site, Petersham, Massachusetts, United States -... | ecosystem: Environmental > Terrestrial > Soil > Temperate forest >... | reverse complement strand
AGTCAATGCAGTGCCTCCAAGAAGTATATCACTGGACCCGCCACCACTGCCACCACCGTTTGAAGTGCTGCCACCACCATTATACCCTCCTGGTGTAAAAGAATAGTAAGTTCCTGTAGTGCCTGCGCTGCCTACATTAACATATAGTATCTGCCCCGGAACTACAGTTAAGTTACAAGTAACTTCGCCACCAAGGCCGAATGTGGCCCCATAAGGACTATATGCGAAATCCCCGCCGGCAGCGCCCTTAGAATCTATCTGCACGGATGTAACCCCTACAGGAACAGTGTAAGTTTGAATACTCCCGGTATAGTTAAACGTAACCATCTGTGCCGAAGCTGTGAGATTACATCCAAGAAGGATAGCCGGAAGCAGTTTAAGGTAATTGTACATCTTTTTCATTTTTCCTGATTTTAAAAATCAAATAATTTAATTGCTATGCAAATATTTTATAGAATACTCTTGTTGTATTTAGTAACTGTGATATAGTTTACTTTATTAATCACAGAATTGACTTAGAAATTGCAATTTGCAATCCTTTAGCAAAATAATACTCCCAAAAATACACAATTAGGCACATAAAAAGAACAAATAAATATACTTTTTTTGTCAAAATATTTTTTATTTAACAATATTTAATCCTCATATAAGACCGGATATAACCTACACTTGTTTTTTTTTAAATTTATACTAACAAAAAGGTAAAGAAATAAATACTGTCCTATTTAATGATTTTCTCAAAATCAATTGTGTATCATTAGCCTGTAATGGCATGTTCTTTGGATGGTTTAGTGATATATACGGCCTGAAAAATCTACTGCCTTATGCAATTGGATTATTTCCCGGTAAATTTCAAGAATGCAAGCCCCGGTTACAGTATTAACTCATTTAATTCAGTGTTGCAAAGATTAAATAAGAAAGTATTTCAGCTATAAATAGAATAATTTTGTGAAAAAAGCGTTTGGAAAATGTGAATCCTTATATGCAATGTTACAAAAATAGTATATATTATTTTACGATTGATTAATCTAGCGCCTGGCTATTATGAAGTATATTTTTTCAATATTTTTTTTGTCCCTTTTAGGTGCCTGTATATTTTTTTCATGCGCCAAATGGAAAGACCCAAAACCGGTAAATGATCCCCGGCTTACCAATCCTTATTGCAACGACCCTACTGCTGTAAATTATAATTTAGGGTTTCCTGGCAAACCGGATAATACTACCTGTTTCTACCCATCCGATCTTTTTGCGGGTAGTTACCTGGTCCACGACTCCATTTATCTTTCCCCATCCGGCCTTTTTATTGCCGCTGATTCATTTATTATAAACATTTCAAAATTAAGCAGTACAAAGATCGGCATAATAGGTTTCTGCCCTTCATCAAAGCAACTAATATTAACTGCAGGCCCTACTTATGTAGCCACCGTCGACACGACAGTTGGCGACACTGCAACATTAAACCAGGGTCAAACCCTTTGCCGCATCCAGGATACATTAAACGGAACTATTTCCAAAGATATGGTAGACAGTACTTTACTGCACATCACACTGCAGGTAGTCAGCGATACCGGTATTTCTGAATTGGTGGGTATTGCAAGAAAGCAATAGCTTTGTACTATGTTTACAGGTATTATAGAATCCCTCGCCACTGTTGCAGATATTGTGCAGGAAGGTTCTAATATTCATTTCATTATAGACAGTAATTTAACTAGCGAACTAAAAATTGATCAAAGTGTAGCACATAACGGTGTGTGCCTTACAGTGGTAGCAATAAATGGTACACAATATACAGTGACCGCTATTGCCGAGACCCTTGAAAAAACCAACCTTGGATCCTGGCGCAAAGGTGATCTCATTAATTTAGAACGTTCCTTAAAAATAGGTGACCGGCTTGACGGACATTTTGTACAAGGACATGTGGACACTACAGCTACTTGTATTGAAAAACAAACGCTGGCAGGCAGCTGGCTGTTTCGATTTAGGTTCCCGCAACAATTTTCTTCATTCGTAATTGAGAAAGGTTCTATCTGTATCAATGGAGTAAGCCTTACTGCATTTAATACAACGCCTGATACGTGCACAGTAGCTATCATACCATATACTTACAACCATACTAATTTTCAGCATATAAGCGAAGGTGGTGGCGTTAACATAGAATTTGATGTGCTGGGAAAGTATATAATGAAAAAGATAAGCTGATATTCTTCACCGGGTTTTTAAAGCGATATTGTTTAGCAATGAGCCCGGAAATTTTTCATTGCTTTACTGTTCTTTTAGCTCCCCAATAAGTATTTTGATTTCCGCCCATAAATCATATTGCCTGTTGATAAATTCTGCTGTATTAACAGGGACATCTGTATTATCCTCATTCAGCCATTTTATCAATTTATTCTTGTCAAAATAGTACCGGTTTATTTCCATTTTTGTTTTTTTGTCATCATACCATACGGTATCATTATTCTCTTTTGCCTTTTCTTCTGTATAGGTGCGCGGCTTATTGTAAACAAAATTTTGCTTCATAATAAATAGGAGCATACCATCATCAAAGTAATAATCGGTGAACGTCCTGCAAGAGTCTGTATAATTTTCCCAGCTTACTTTCTTTATTTCATTATCACGATAATAGCCGGTTATTTTTCCATTCACTACAGACATAATATCGTCAGCCTGCTTAACGGTATAATCTTTCTTTTTGTTGTTAATCTCAGTTACATTCTTATCTATATCCGCAAGTATATCTGACTGCTTCCTTTTGCAGGCAGAAAAGCAAATAAGTGATAAGAGAAAGAGCACCATTAATTGTCTCATGCTATCCCGGTATTTCATAAACCGTCCGAAATTACTGCTTTTAAATAATTATTCAAGCATACCAATACCCAATCTCATACACATCTGCTACAAGAAGATACCAAGGTTTTTTTGTCTCACTGCGATAAAAATGTATTTCATTTCGCAAAAGTGGTGCGGTTAGTGACTGGAGAGTGCCGCAATTAGTTGTTGTGTATATGTATGCTGCGGGGTTTTTAATACTTCCTGCGCAGTACCGGTTTCCACAATCTTTCCTTTATGCATCACCATAACACGGTCGCTGATATAATGTACCACAGAAAGATCATGAGAAATAAAAAGGTAAGTAAGTTGCAATTGGCTCTGGAGGTCTTTAAGCAGGTTTAGTATTTGTACCTGTATACTGACATCAAGCGCAGATACACACTCATCACAAATCAATAATTCAGGACGAAGTGATAGCGCACGCGCTATCCCAATACGCTGCCGTTGGCCACCTGAAAACTGGTGGGCGTATTTATCAGCCGCGCTTGCAGGCAATTGCACCATATCGAGCAACCTTAATACTTCTTTCCTTGTTTCGGATGCAGACACTATACGATGTACTATAAGAGGTTCCGCCAATATATCCCCAATCGTCATTCGCGGATTAAGCGATGAATATGGGTCCTGGAAAATCATTTGTATGCTGCGCCGTATACGGTTCCATTCTGATAAAGGTATCTTTACGAGGTCTTCTCCTTCAAAGTTTATTTTGCCGCTATACGGAGGCAATAATCCGATAATACAACGTCCCAAAGTGCTTTTACCACTGCCGCTTTCACCAACAAGCCCATACACTTCTCCTTTATATATTGTAAAAGAAACATCATCCACTGCTTTAAAATAATTATTTGAATTGCCCCACATTTCTTTTTTTCCAGAGAACCATACCTTCAGATTTTGCACATCGAGCAATAAGCTGTGGGACGTTATGGGTGCCTGCTGAACAAGCGACACTGGCATTTCAATTGCACTGACGGAATCCAGAAAGTCAGCTACCATATGCAAGCGGTGTCCTTTCTTATCGGGAGAAGGCTTGCATGCCAGTAGTGCCTGTGTATATTTATGCCGGGGATGTTGCAACACTTGTGATGCCTGGCCATATTCCACCATTTCCCCTTTATACATTACCAGCACATCATCAGCAATAGTTGCTGCCAAAGAGAGGTCGTGCGTAATAAATATCATAGCCGATTGATACTCCTGCTGTAAATAATGCATCAGCCGGATAATTTCCTGTTGTATCGTCACATCCAATGCAGTAGTAGGTTCATCTGCTATGAGCAAAGCAGGATGATTGCACATCGCCATTGCTATCATTACTCTCTGTCTCTGCCCCCCTGATAACTGATGCGGGTACCTGTGATATATTTCACCAGGTAATGGCAGTTGTACTTTTCCCAACCAGCCAGCAGCAAGTTGCCTGGCGGCTGCTTTGGTGATTTGCTGGTGAACAAGAATGGCTTCTGTAAGTTGCTTACCAATTTTCATTACTGGGTTTAAAGAACTCATGGGCTCCTGGAATACCATTCCTATCTCTTTGCCCCTGATTAACTGTAAGTTAGAGTCAGTAAGCTCTATACCTCCACCATTTGCCAAAAGCTGCATCATTCCTGTTGATCGGGCAGCGCCTGGCAACAACCCCATTAATGCTAAAGCAGTTAATGATTTGCCAGAGCCACTTTCACCAACTATGGCAAGTGTTTTACCTTTATTTATTTTGAAAGAAATATCCTTAACAGCGGTAAATGCTTCTTTTCCCGGAAATGACACTTGCAAATTACTAACCGACAATATAGTGTTATCTTCAAGCATTAAAATCTAAGATGCTTTACGGTAAGGCCATCATTAATTAATTGCTTTAAAGAGTCTATACCAATCTTCAAATGAGTATTCACAAATTTTTTGGTCACTATAGTGTCGCTGTCTTTTGTCTTTACCCCTTCGGGGATCATGGGCTGATCTGATACGAGCAATAAAGCCCCGGTGGGAATTTTATTATAAAACCCGGTAGTAAAAATGGTTGCTGTTTCCATATCAATAGCCATCGCACGAATTTTGCGAAGGTATTCTTTAAAATCCTCATCATGTTCCCACACACGCCTGTTGGTAGTATATACCGTTCCTGTCCAATAATCGCGTGAATAATCACGAATAGTGGTAGAGATAGCTTTCTGCAACGCAAATGATGGCAATGCAGGAACCTCCGGAGGAAAATAATCATTGCTGGTACCATCCCCACGTATAGCTGCAATGGGCAAAATAAGATCGCCTACATTATTATTCTTTTTAAGCCCTCCGCATTTGCCAAGAAACAAAACTGCCTTAGGGGCTATAGCTGATAGGAGATCCATTGTAGTAGCCGCGGTGGGGCTGCCCATGCCAAAATTGATTATAGTAATATTTTCCGCGGTAGCACATTGCATCGGCTTATTGGTGCCAACAACATGAACATTGTGCATTTTTGCAAACAGCTTTACGTAGTTACTGAAATTGCATAACAGGATATATTGCCCAAAGTCTTTCAACACCTGGCCGGTATACCTGGGCAACCAGTTTTCTACTATTTCCTGTTTTGTTTTCACACACTAAAGATACGTCATTTCTACCTGATATATTGCTTGTACCCGATACCTAAAATAATCAAAAAAGATAGTATTATTGAGATCAAATGATATTACTTGATTTCACTGATATTCAGCTAAAACTGCAACATATTAATGAGCAGGCAAGTGTATTTGACCCTATACGTAAAAAGTGGATGGTGCTTACCCCGGAAGAACACGTAAGGCAATATACCATACAATATTTGACTACAATCATGAAATATCCGGCAGGGCTGCTTGCTGTGGAAAAAACGATCATAGTGGGCACCAGGAGCAAGCGCTTTGATATAGTAATTTATGATCGGGAACACAAACCCTGGATGCTGGTGGAGTGTAAGGCTCCCGAAGTGCCGGTTTCAGAAAAAACCCTATACCAACTACTCAATTATCAGCGTAACCTGCAAAGCAATTACTGGCTGCTCACCAATGGGCACCAAACTTTTTGCGCCAATGCCGGTGACAGGGAAAATATACAATGGATGAACTCACTTCCCGTTTATCAACTTTAAATACGCTGCACTGCCTAATACTGCAAGCGCCTTATTTACCGCCTCATCATCTTTCAGGCTTATAGCATAATAACCATTGTCCCGAAACAGGAAACGTGCCAATTGTGCCTTTACCTGCACTCTGAAATAATTATCGCAGGAAGGCTTTGATAGCTGATACGCTATATGATTGCGTACTTCTGGCTCCAGCATGGAGAGATAGCCTGCTTTTATTAGCCCTTGTCCGTTGAATGACGTGTTGAACTCATCAATACTTTTATATTTAGGAGCTGCTTTATTACGTATGAAATAGTCCCAAATCGCAGCTTTCAACTCTTTACTATAAATAATGGATAACATACCTGAAGACATCCGCGTAGTATCATACGGTATATAAATATCCGGTTTTATGCCACCTCCGCCGAATACTACCCTGTGATTGCTGGTATAAAACGGAGTCGTATCCACTGTTGCAACGGAGTCGTTACCAGTAAGCTCCCCGGATTCAAAACGTTTTTCATAGTCTTCCATATATGCATCCCGGCCTTTTGCGAAAGAACGCTGGATGCACCGCCCGGATGGCGTATAATACTTGGCAACTGTGAGCCGCAATGCGCCACCGTCCTGCAGGTCGTATTGCTTTTGCACAAGGCCTTTACCAAATGAACGACGCCCTATAATAATGCCCCTATCCCAATCCTGTATGGCTCCCGCCAGTATTTCACTGGCAGAGGCAGAGCCTTCGTCAATCAATATAGCCAGCCGTCCATTTTCAAATGTTCCTTTTTGCGAAGCTCTGTATTCTGTTTTTTGCGTGTGCAGCCCTTTTGTATATACGATGAGTTTATTATCATCTAAAAAATTGTCTGCTATGGCAGTAGCCGCGTCAAGGTATCCTCCCGGATTATCGCGAAGGTCTAATATGAGTTGTTTGGCACCCTGTGCTATGAGCCTCTTCAGCGCGGCATTAAATTCATCAATGGTTGTAGCACTAAACCTATTGATCTTAATAAAACCGGTTTCCTTATCCAGCATGATACTTGCTTCCACACTGTAAGTGGGTATAATGTCGCGGGTAATCGGAAATTTCTTTAATATACCGTTTGATTGGCGCTTTACGGTAACATACACATCACTGCGTTGTTTCCCTTTGAGCAGGTGGATAATGCGATCAGCAGTTATATTTATCCCTGCCACAAGGCTATCGCCTACTTTAATCAGCTGGTCCCCTATTTCCACACCAGCATGTGCTGAGGGGCCATTTTCTATCACGTTTGTAACGCCGATGGTATCACGCACTATCGCAAACTCCACACCAATACCGGAAAACCCACCGTCCAGATCATCGTTTACCTCCTGTAATTCATCAGCAGGAATGTAGACTGTGTGCGGGTCAAGCGACCGGAGAATACCCGAAAAAGCATCTTTATACAGGACATTATTGCTTATAGTATCTACATATTTGTCTTTGATGAGGTCTATTACTTCATCCAGCTTGCGCTTATTGCGTAATGAATCACGCAGATTAAACCCAAGGATCATGCCCACCATCAAAACCATTGGCAACAAAAACGGCCAAACTATCCATCTACCCCTTCTATGTGCATCCATTATCAAAAAGTGCCTGCAAATATAAGGAAATTTTCTATTGTAGGAAAGTTAATTATAGGCAAATGATAAATACTCTATTTATATTGTGAAAAAACGCGTCCATTCAAAGAACTTTACTGTATCGCTGAGATATAGCACACATTTCCGAAGAGAATTTGAAAGAGAAGAAATTTTTCCGCCGCCATACCTACGCACAGGTAATGGTACCTGTCGACAGGCTGCCCATGTTTTTCCCTATGACCCTCATATAACATCGCCATGTTACGTACGGGAAATGTAATTTAATAATCCATTGCGAGACGGAAGCCCAGATCCCATTGGCTGGTTTCAGGGGGGAGCCTGTTGCGGTAAACGGTGCGGCAACTGATATCATCGTCGTAGTAAGAGCCGCCGCGAACTATTCTTTTAGTGCCTGTTTTGGGCCCTTTAGGATCAATTTCGTCTACTGTCTTTGAGTAATAATCTTCTCCATACCAGTCTGAACACCATTCCGCCACATTGCCAGACATATCATAAATACCCAACTCATTAGCTAATTTCTGCCCTACGGGGTGAGTAGAGCCTTTTTCATGGCCATTCCAGGATACTTCATTAATTTTATTGCTGCCTGCGTATAAATAATTCTTAGAGTATTTGCCACCTCTCGCAGCGTATTCCCATTCTGTTTCGGTAGGCAGGCGGTAGTGTTTGCTCGGATATTTTTCATTTAACCTCCTGATAAATTCTTTGGCATCGTCAAAGCTAATCTTCACTACCGGGCAATCATCACAGTATTTATTATCGTAGTCAACACCATTATATGCGGGTGGAAACATGCCCATTACCCGGCGGTACATACCATTGGTTACTTCATATTTAGCTATATAATAACTGCCGATGCTGACTCTATGAATAGGCCGCTCATTGTCGTATTCAGGCGCCAGGAAATGGGGGTCATCGCTGCCCATAAAAAAACTTGCCCCTTTTACGAAAACCATCTGTATGTTCATATCAGCCTGGCAGAAACCGGTAAGACTTATTAATACCAGCACGAATGATAATGCAGTTTTTCTCATATAATCTCTTATCAATGGATATGGCGAAAGTACTAATTCTAGGCTGTAAAAAAAACGATGACTAAATGATACAAATAAAAAGGGTGTCAAAGTTTGGAATGAGATTTGAGCGCTATGAGTGTTATTCTGCAATTTTATAGGAAATGAACAAATGCTTATGATCTTATTTTAATTTATTTTGCAGCAAAATATCCCGTGAATTCCGACCTGCTTTTACAAACTTTGCGCTCACGTGTCAGTGTTCCAGATGGTGAGTTCCAAGAGTATATTGCAATGGCTAGCTCCAGGCATTATAAGAAGAATGAACATTTGTTCAGAGGAGGAGATATCCCGCGATTCAGCTACTTCATTACCCAAGGTTGCATACGCAGTTACCATGTGGGGAAAGATGGCACAGAACGCATGACCCTCTTTGCTGAAGAGGCTATTGGACGGGTGACCTTGAGAATATGCGGGCAGGCAAGACAGTTGAATCTGCAAGCTGTGGAAGATACAGATGTAATAGTCCTGACCCGCGACAAATGGGAGTTGGCATATGAAAGATTTACCTGGCTAAGAGCTATCCATGCCATGGGGCAGCAGCGCAGGGGCGCAAAACTGGCAGAACATGTAGGCCATCTATTGACGGACACACCCGAAACTAACTATCTGCGATTGCTTAAAGAACAGCCAAAGTTGCTACAGCGTGTACCACATTATATCGCATCCTATCTCGGCATTTCGCCCGAAACCTTAAGCCGGATACGGAAAAAATTATCGGCCTCCTGAAGTTCTTGACGAAAATCAATGAACCTGCTTTTGGGGCGGGATAGCTTTGCATTGAACTTTAAAAACAAACAACTTTATGGTAACAGTAATTAATACACATGAAGTAAATGACTTCAGTGCATGGAAGCAACTATTTGATTCAGGAGCAGAAAACCGCTCACGTGCAGGAATCAACATTCGCGATGTTTATCGTGATGCTGATAAACCCAATAAGGTAACCGTAATATCTGAAGTTGCAGATAGGGAAACGGCGAGGGCTTTCATTGCTAACCTGCCCCGGTATTGGCCAAAGCTGCAGCTTCTGAACCAGAGTTCATGATACTGGAAAAGGTGATGTAGCCTCGTTCTTTTTTGAGGAAACCTGTAACAAAAAAGCCGCATTAGCGGCTTTTTTGTTCATTATGTGCGGCAGAGGAGATTCGAACTCCCACGCCCGTTACAGGCGCTACCACCTCAAAGTAGTGCGTCTACCAATTTCGCCACCGCCGCATTGAGGGGACGCAAAGGTACATTAAAAAGTTAAAAAGTTAATTGGGTAATTGGTAAAAATGTTTTTGCAAAATTGAAACAGAAACAACGTTAAAAAGGCAGATAGGTAATCAGTAAAAAATTTCCAATGGATTTTATCTTCTTAATATGATCCGGAAAGTGGTGCCTTTGCCTATCTCAGACTGCTTCACGAATATGGAGCCGTGATGATATTTTTCCACAATGCGCCGGGATAATGAAAGGCCAAGTCCCCAGCCTCTTTTTTTGGTGGTGAACCCGGGGGTGAATACGCTTTTTAACTGATGGCTGGGAATGCCTTTGCCGTTGTCTTGCACATCTATCCATACCTGGTGCGGATGATTATACACCAAAACGTCTATTTTACCCTGTCCTGCCATTGCATCCAGGGCATTCCGTATCAGGTTTTCCATTACCCAGTCGAAGAGGGGGCCGCTTATATTTACCAGTATTTCACTTTCTTTATGGTGCAGGGAAATGATCACCTTTTTAGGCGCCCTTTTCTGCATATACTCCACAATCCCTTCCAGGCGGGTAACCAGGTTTTCTTCCACCAGTTGCGGGTCACTGCCTACTTTACTAAAACGCTCTGCAACCAGCTTCAACCTGTCGAGGTCTTTCTGCATTTCAATCACAGCTTCATTATTGCCATCTTTATCCCGCAATATTTCCAGCCAGGCTTCAATGGAACTTAATGGGGTGCCTAACTGGTGAGCAGTTTCTTTGGATAAACCAACCCATACCTGATTTTGCAGGCTGCGATGGGCTGTTGTCAATGCCAATAACACAACTGTAAGAAACAGGAATATGATTGCTAATTGCACATAAGGGAAATACCGTAACTGGGTAAGCAAATAGGATTCTCCATAATATACATAATTTTTACCTGTACCAAAATCAACAGGAATTGGTTTGTGTATTTTTTTAAACTGCTTTAATTTTTCTTTGACTACGCTACCCTGATTGATTGTTTTTGTAGTATCAATATTTTTACTATCTATTATGCCATCTTTTTCATCCGTTATTATTACAGGTATTGTTGTATTTTGCTCTATGATATTACTGGCAAAACTGGTTTCCTGGCTATTGTTTGATCTTACGAATGTCTGGAGGGCATGCGCCAGTTCTTCCACTTTTTTCCTTTCCTCAATAGCCAGCTTACCTGCAAGCTGCCCTGTATAATAAAGGGAGGCACTTACTATAAACAACGCTATTACCGAAAGATATGTTTTCCAATTTAAATATTGCCGCATGAGTTGGTATCCGATAACGAAGAAAAGGTAAAAATATTATGATTTTGAAAGAATTACTACTATTTTTGCGCCGGAAATATTAATACTTCATGGATACCCAACATAATAATAACGAAAAAGAGCTGGACAACAAAAATGATATTGCGCTTAATAAGCCTTCCGCATCCCGTTTTTTATTCCTGTTAAGTTTTTTTGGCTTTTTTATTTTCGCATGGTCAGGCTGTTATAATTTATGGCAGCACAAGTACCAGAAGCCGGATACCACACCGGTACCAAGCAATACCCTTTACGAACCAACCTATAAATAATCAATAGCACTTTGCCGCTATGATCGTATGCCATAAGGATACTGCCGTTGTAATATTAAGCTACAATGGAACTAAGTGGCATGATTTGTTTTTGCCAAAAATCATAGAAGAAGCACAAACAGGCTATGAAGTAATTGTGGCAGATAATGCCTCTACAGACAATACGCTGCAATATGTGCAGGAAAATTTCCCTTCTGTAAAAACCATTCATATAGATGTGAACCATGGATTTGCCAATGGTTATTATGAAGCCCTAAAACAAATACAGGCAAAATACTATGTATTACTCAGCTCTGATTTTGAAGTGACGGAAGGATGGTTTCCCCCATTGCATGCTGCTATGCAACATAATGAACAACTGGCAGCGTGCCAACCCAAAATACGCTACTGGCGAAACCGCGAATGTTTTGAATATGCCGGAGCAGGCGGCGGGTTTATGGATAAATTTGGCTACCTCTTCTGCCGGGGCCGCATTTTCTTTGATATAGAGAAGGATGACGGGCAGTATGATGATAATATAGAGGTATTCTGGGCCTCCGGAGGCTGCTTTATGGTGCGGGCAGAACTATATCATAAAGTGGGTGGGCTGGACATGGATTTTTATGCCCACATGGAAGAGGTAGACTTATGCTGGCGGCTAAAAAATGCCGGATACCGTATAGGATATGTGGCACAATCGCTGGTATACCACGTAGGCGGCAGTGTGATCAGCTATGGCAGCCCACAAAAACTTTATTATAACTTCCGCAATAATCTAATCCTGCTGATAAAGAATGAAAAGGGCGCTAAGCTCTTATGGTTGTTCCCGGTAAGACTGCTGTTAGATGGGGTAGCCGGCTTGCGACTATTACTCACCGGTAAATTCAAAGAAACGTTTATTATCATTAAAGCCCATTTTCATGTGTACCGCGAAATAGGCAAATGGATGAAGCGCCGCCGCGAAAACAAAAAACTGCATGTACACAGAAATGAAGAAGGCATTTACCCACGTAGCATAGTGTTCGATTATTTTCTGCTCCGGTGTAAAAAATTCACTGACCTAAGCTGGAAACCTAAGAAGCTGGAGTAGAGATTGTGTAATTGGGGTAGTAATTAGGATTCTTCCCGTTTTATGTAATGTGGGCAAAAGCTGCTGGTTACATTAGTGATCCTGCCTGAGGATTCGCGTATGCCCATGCCAGCGGGCTCACCACCTATCAGCCAACTGCCTATGATGGGATGCCTGCCATCAAATTCAGGTAGTTCCACATATTGCTGGTATATATAACCCTCATCTCCATATTCGCCATTTGTTTCTTCCAGTGTTTGCCCTTCTATTACAAGGCTTACATTCTCCCCCTCGCGTGAAAAAATAGGCTTCCGGGCATAGCTTGCCGGCAGCTCCGGTAATGGCTCGCCTGCTTTTACGGCTATACATGGCAATATATAGGGCGAATCAGGGAATAGGTCGTAAATGTACTTCAGCATCATTTTGTTAGACAGTATGGCTTTATAGGGAGGCTCTATCCAGCAGCAATTATCACGATTAGTGATGAGGTATTGTCCAAAAGGCTCATCAAACATCCATTCGTAAGGATATATCTTGAAGATGTTCGTTACCAGGTTTCCTTTATCGTCCGTAAAACGGCCATCGTCATTCACTCCTATATCATCTATGTACAGGAATTCGGTGTCAAGGCCAGCCTGGGCAGCAGTATCCTGCATATATTTTACGGTCATGAAGTCTTCCATATTATCATGGGAGGTGAAGAATAGCGGTCCGAGATTCAGGTATGGCTTGCAATCCTGAATGTGTTCTACCAAGGCTTCATGAATATTATTATACTGATCGAGTGTGTCATTATAGTCCTGGAGCCAATACCATTGTATTACGCTTGATTCGAGCAGCAATGTAGGAGTATCCGCATTAAACTCCAGCAGCTTCACCTGCCCATTATTAAAAGTGAGATCGAAACGACCATAAAAGGAAGGCCGGTCATTATTCCAAGACCATTCTATTAATGCTGCATATTCTTGTGGGATACAGAATTCGTCCCATAGTTTATTTTCTATCACGTGCTCCACTACTTTCAGACACATCTCAAATATCTCCGCAGTAGCTTTTTCTATCAACTCAATCTCCGCATAGGTAAATTCATATGCTGCGGATTCGTTGTAGTAACAGTCGTCTTTATAGAATAAGAACCCTTGCTCCAGTATTTTTTGTTCCCAGTTTGGGCGGGGAATAATAGGTATCCGTTTCATGAATGAGCGGAAGCATGTGATGTGCGCATGGTGCTGCCGAAGCCTTGTGTGCGCGGGGCGCTGGCCATTGCCTGGCTACGGGTGTTGGCACCGGCAGCGCTCCGGGTAGAGCCATTGGCTGCCTGAGTGGGAGCTGTGGTACGAAAACCATTATGCTGCTCAGGTGTGGTGGTCCGGGGACTATTATTTACAGTGGTGCGTGGGCCATAACTCTCACGGGAATGATGATGATGATGATGGTGATAATAATGATAATCGTTCCAATGAGAAACCCAGTAAAAATGGAAAAAACCGTAATTAGGCGCCGGAGGCCCATAATATATTGCATTGACCGGCGGCACTTGATTTTCAACAATACCGTCATTATAACTAACGAGGGATGTGTCTACTGCATTTGCAGTACTATCATTCCTTTTATTAGCAGTATCTGTTGCAGGTACAGGCGCTTCCTGCGCTTTTGCTGTAGCACTGGCTACCGCAGCGAGAAAAATAGCCGACAGCATTACCTGATTTGACCTTTTCATAATCTGACCATTACATTAACAGTGATAATGTAAAAGTATATCAAATATCACACCGATTTACTGAAAATTAATTGAGCACAAATATTTTATATTTACGATAACAAACTAAAGTAAGTCCTGACACCTGTAATATATGATTATTTTATGTTTTAAAATAAGTCGTTTTGATGCTCTTTTACTAATTCTCCAAAAAAAATTATAATTTGTCCTTGTTTTCAAAAACTCTCAATTATGAAGCAAATCAAAATTACACTGCTGCTTGTATGCTTGCTGGTATCACGCATCACTACAGCCCAACATAAAGACGATCAATACGAGTGGAAAGAAAAAAAATCGGAAGGATACACTTATAAATATGTATCAGGCGACCCGATGAAAACCCGTTTCTATAAGCTTAACAACGGGCTTACTGTAATCCTCAGCCCTATGCATAAAGAGCCGAGGATGCAGGTATTTATAGCCACAAAAGCAGGCAGCAAAACAGACCCTGCAGATCATACAGGGCTGGCGCACTATTTGGAACACATGATGTTTAAGGGTACCCAGAATTATGGCTCTCTCGACTGGAAAAAAGAAGAACCGATGCTCTCAAAGATCAGCGCAATGTATGAAGTCTATAACCACTCCAAGGACGAGACAACGCGCAAAAAAATATATAAGATGATAGATTCTGTATCCAATGTTGCGGCTAAATATGCCATAGCCAATGAATACGACAAAATGATGGCATCTATGGGCGCGCAGGGTACCAATGCATTTACTTCATTTGAGCAGACGGTATATACGGAAGATATACCCGCCAACGCAGTGGACAAATTCCTGAAGGTGCAGGCAGAGCGATTCCGCGACCCGGTATTCCGCATTTTCCATACGGAACTCGAAGCTGTATATGAAGAAAAAAACCGCACACTCGATAATGATAACCGCAAAGTATCTGAACTGATGCTGGCTAATTTATTCCTGAATCATAATTATGGAAAACAAACTACCATAGGTACCATTGAACATTTGAAAAACCCTTCTCTTGTAGAAATAAGGAATTATTACAATACTTATTACGTACCTAATAATATGGGTGTCATTATCTCCGGCGATTTTGTGCCTGAAGAAATGATAAAAAAGGTTGACCATTATTTCGCAAAAATGGACTCAAAGCCGGTACCTAAATATACCTTTAAACCAGAAGCCCCGATTACTGCTCCTATCATTAAAGAAGTGAACGGGCCGGATGCAGAGTTTGTGGCCATTGGATACCGGTTCCCAGGTGTACATTCCAAAGATGTATTGCTTGCCGACCTGGTAAGCCAGATACTCACTAATGGCAAGGCCGGCCTTATAGACCTTGATCTGGTGAAAAAACAAAAGCTACTGCGTGCATCAGCAAGTGCCGATGTGCTGGTAGATTATGGCTACTTGTACCTGCAAGGAAATCCTACACTAGGCCAAAGCCTTGAAGATGTGAAAACGCTGCTGCTTGGGGAAATAGACAATCTGAAAAAAGGAAACTTTGACGATGATCTGCTCGTGTCAATCGTAAACAATGCGAAAAAAATATTGATGCAGCAGGATGAAAAATACAGTACTCGCGCATATGCACTCATGAGCGCATTTACCGGAGAGGAAGACTGGCTTAATGATGTGGCTTATACAGACCAGCTTTCAAAACTTACGAAGAAAGATATTATTGCTTTTGCCAATAAATATTTCGGGGAAAACTATGTAGCGGTATTTAAACGCAAAGGAGAAGATAAAAATGTAGTAAAGGTGGACAAACCACCAATCACGCCTGTGGAAACTAACCGTGATTCACAATCTCCTTTTGTAAAAGAGGTCAATACCATGCCTGTAGATCCGCTTCAACCTGTATGGCTGGATTATGACAAAGACCTGGTAAAAGGAAGCCTTGGCGCTGCAGAAATATTGTATGTGCATAATGACGAAAATGGACTCTTCCGCATGGCTTACCGTTTTAAAATGGGTACATGGTCTGATAAAAGGCTGGCAGTTGCTGCTCAGTACCTGCAATTCCTGGGTACTGACAAAATGAGTGCTGAAACCATCTCAAAAGAATTTTACAAGCTGGCATGCAGTTTTAATATGCGTGCAGATAACGAATTCACTACGATCAGTGTGGAAGGCCTGCAGGAAAATTTCAGCAAAGCCATAGCATTACTGGAAAACCTGCTGAACAATTGCAAGCCGGACGAGGATGCACTCACAGCGCTCAAAGCCCGCATCAATAAAAGCAGGCTAGACGCCAAGAACAACAAAAGCCAGATCATGAACGGCCTTGTAAGTTATGCCCGTTATGGCGCTGATAATCCTTTCAACTACGTACTGAGCAGTGATGATCTGCAAAAAATAACGAGTGCAGAACTGACGGATTTATTGCACCATATTACCAGCTACAGTCACCGCATATTGTATTATGGCCCAGAAACTCTTACCGGGCTAACCACCTCACTTAAAGGGGTGCATAAACTGCCGGATATGTTTAGCCCGGCGCCAGCTCCTAAAGTGTTTACTTTCACCTCCCAAACCAAAAACCAGGTATTATTTGCTGACTACGACATGGTGCAGAGCGAGATACGCTGGATACGGAATATACCGGGTTATGACCCCGCCAAACAGCCTGCTATCAATATGTTCAACAACTATTTTGGCGGTGGTATGGGCTCACTTGTTTTCCAGACTATACGAGAAAGCAAGGCGCTCGCCTACTCTACTTATTCTTATGTGGGCACCCCTGATAAAAAAGAAGACCCTTATAGCATACAGGCGTATGTGGGCTGCCAGGCAGATAAATTTAATGAATCTATCAAGGCAATGAATGAATTGTTGAATGACCTGCCATCTGTAGAGAATAATATGCTGTCAGCACGGTCTGAATTAAAGAAGGATATAGAGACAGAGCGCATTACGGAAGACGGTATCATCTTTAACTACCTGAATGCGGAACGCAAGGGGCTGAATGAAGATATCCGCAAACGTATTTATGAAAATGCCGACAAACTCTCGTACGCAGACCTCAAGAAATTTCATGATGATAATATGGCCAACAAACCATACACTTACTGCATCGTGGCATCTGAGAAAAAAATAAAAGCTGATGATATGCAGAAATGCGGCGAGGTAAAGAAGCTGTCGCTTACGGATATATTCGGGTATTAATAAAATATCTTTAAAATAAGATTTAAAGCAGCCTTTTTCCGGGCTGCTTTTTATTTGCCTATTATACAGTAGCCCTAATGCGATCCATAAGCAGAGGATCTACGTGCCTTTTATAACTCCTATAAATTTTATTCCCCAGGCTGACTATTATAAGGATGTTTATTGCAGCTAAAAAACGAAGATCAAATATTAGAGTGCCATAAGTAGGTAAGTTGAGGTGGTGCATGGAATGCTCCAGTGTAAGAAAATACATAATGCTAAATAGGATATAAGTCATAAAATCTCCGGAAAAGAATGCATAAGCTGTAATGAAAATAAAGGCTGGCTGGCAATAACGCTCGTGTATCTCTGTATTAAAAAAGTAAAACAGCAAGTATACCATTGCGGATGTAAACCATACGAGTTCCCTGCTGATAGTTATGTTTTTATTGTTCGTTTTCCATTTTTCCCGTACTAATAACATTAAAGGCAAAAGGGCAAAAAATGAAGCGGTAAAAAATAAGACTAATCCCAGTTGCTTATAAGTGAGCCCTGCAAAGCATGACTGGGTATCGTATGTTTCAATTACATTTCCATGCACGATCAACTGCCAAATGTTAGACGCCTGTATGGAAACTAAAGGATATTTATTGAATGAATGGAACAAAACATGCGTTATTTTATCCACTCCATATTGCCCTTTGGTAAATGGATAAATCAATGCTGTAGCCGACAGAAACATAACGAATACAGGCCATATCGCACTTTTCCAACTACCTTTTGAAACAACATTATAGACAAACAACAGCACCCATACAGGCACGATCACTATTGCCTGCACTTTAAAACTTAATGCCAATACCAAAAATATACCCCCTTTTACATTATTTCCTTTCCATACCTGGTAAACCGCGATAAATACCAGCGCAGATAAAATACCATCTACCTGTCCCCAAATGATTGTATCAAATGAATAGCCGAGATTGAGTATGCAAATAACCAATACAATGTAATAGGCCACTTTTTTATCAATCCATTTGACGACGTAGAAAAGACCCAGAAAATCAAATGCAAGGGTAAAACAGCGCAAATAGCTGATATTATCAAGTATTGCTTTGTCGGTTCCATTTATTTGTCCGTAAAGCCAAAGTATATACTGGTACAAAGGCATATAATCCGTATCAGAACCATAGGCATTATTGAGGCCATGCCGGTGAATATATAGTGCCCATTGCTGAAAGCATTCCATATCATAATCCATATGGAAATAAACCATGAACCCTGTGATAAATAGAAACAGCAGGATAGGTATCGCTAAATTCAGAGAGCGGATATGCATAGTACTGGCAATAAAATCATTTATTTATCTATAGTATATTTATGATAAGCAATTTCTGTACCACATTATTCAAAAAATAAAAAACCGCCCCATAAAGGAGCGGTTATATATAAAAATGAGATGAAAATTATTAATGTGCTTCCTCACCTGGCCTTAATGGAACAGTCTGCGGTATGAAGTCATTACCATGACCATCATCTTTGTAATCATACGGCCAGCGATGTACTTCAGGTATCTCGCCTATCCAGTTACCATGTCCCGGATTGATTGGAGTAGTCCATTCCAGTGTAGTAGAACCCCATGGATTTTGGGTGGTCAATTTACGTCCACGGAAAATACTCATGATAAAGTTGAACACAAATAAAAGCTGAGTAAGGAATACGATTATTGCCACAATGCTGATAAAGGCGTTTATACTTTGAAAATGTTTGAAAGATTCCCAGGCAGAATAGTCATAATAGCGGCGGGGCATACCTGCAATGCCTTCATAGTGCATTGGCCAGAATATGAGGTAAGCACCAGCAAAAGTTATGAAAAAATGTATATAGCCCATTGTAGTATTCATAAAACGGCCATACATTTTGGGGAACCAGTGGTAAATACCAGCAAACATACCGAAGAATGCAGACACACCCATTACTATATGGAAGTGGGCTACCACGAAGTATGTATCATGCAGGTGAATATCCAGTGCGGAGTTCCCAAGGAAGATACCAGTGAGACCACCAGATATGAACAGGGATACGAAACCAAGAGCGAAAAGCATTGCCGGAGTGAACCGGATATTACCACGCCATATAGTGGTGAGCCAGTTGAACACTTTAACCGCAGAAGGCACCGCAATCAATAAGGTAAGCAACACAAATATAGAACCAAGGAACGGACTCATACCTGTAACGAACATATGGTGCGCCCACACCACGAAGGCAAGGACGGTAATACCTATCAGTGAAATAATCATCGCGAAATAACCAAAGATTGGCTTACGGCTATTGGTAGATAATACCTCAGAAGCCATACCCATCCCAGGCAGCATGATAATGTACACTTCCGGGTGACCAAGGAACCAGAACAAGTGCTGATAAAGAATAGCAGAACCACCTATATGCGGCAATGCTTTGCCTCCAATAAATATTTCTGAAAGGTAAAAACTTGTGCCGAGGTTACGGTCAAATATCAGCAATACCAAGCCAGAGAATAATACAGGGAAAGAAAGCACCCCAAGTACTGCAGTAAAGAATAATGCCCATACAGTAAGTGGCAAACGTGTCATGGTCATGCCTTTGGTACGCATATTCAATACAGTCGTGATATAGTTAAGGCCACCTAAAAGTGAGGAAACCACAAAAAGCGACATACTTAGCAGCCACAGATCCATACCGACACCCGAACCAAGAGAAGCTTCTTTCAAAGCGCTCAATGGGGGATAAGTTGTCCACCCGCCGGATGCAGGACCAGTCTCTACAAATAAAGATGTAAACATCAGAATACTTGCAGTGAAAAAGAACCAATAAGACAGCATATTCATAAACGGAGATGCCATATCACGAGCACCTACCTGCAATGGAATAAGTATGTTTGCAAATGTACCGCTAAGGCCTGCTGTAAGCACAAAGAATACTAATATGGTACCATGCATGGTAACTAACGCATAATAAAACTCCGGAGATAACTTACCTCCTTTTGCCCAATCTCCCAGGAATTTCTCCATGAATGGGAATGTGCTATCCGGGAAACCAAGCTGCAAGCGGAAAAATACAGAAAACATTGCGCCGATGATCGCCCATATAATCCCTGTAATAAGGAACTGCTTACCTATTATCTTATGATCCTGGCTGAAAATATACTTCCAGACAAAATGCTGTTCATGATGTTCGTGGCCGTGATGATCAGTAGCTGACTCTGCGCCATGTGCTACGTTAGGCCCTTCAATGATGATTTCTTCGTTATTCATTTTTCACTCTTTTATGACTATTTATTATAGCCGATTATTTCATCGTTACTGCTTTTGTACTATCTGCTTTTACACTACCTGCAGGAGGCGCGGGGGGTGCAGCCGGAACCGGGGTAGCGGGATTGTTGCCCAAAGAATATACTTGCTGGCTTGCCATCCATTTATCATATTCTGCCTGTGTCTGCACAATCACTGTGCCCCTCATGGAATAGTGACCTTTACCACACAACTGATCGCATGATATTTCATATACGAAATCAGGGTTGTGAGTAAGCGCTTTCATTTCTTCAGTAGTAATTGTGGGTGTAAACCACAAAGTAGTGGTAATACCAGGCACCGCATCCATTTTCAAACGGAAATGGGGTAAGCCTACATCATGAATTACATCACGGGAGTTGATAAGCAGCTTCACCGGTTTATTTACTACAACATGCAACTCACCATTTTGCGCAATAATATCGTCTAAGTTGTGTGGGTCAGACCAATCAAGGCCTAATACATTGTTAGCGTCATTTATCTTACGGAAATCCCTTTTACCCAATTCATTGTCTTTACCGGGGTAGCGGATCATCCAGTTAAATTGCTTACCTACTACTTCCACTATTGTTGCATCAGCGGGAGCTGGGGAAGTCACCGCATACCAGTTACGCAAACCTATCGCAACGAGTATTGCCATTGCTATGGCAGGAATGGTAGTCCAGATAATCTCCAATTTGTTGTTATGTGGGAAATAAAATGCTGTTCTCTTATCTGTGGATTGGAAACGGAAACAAAACCAAAACAATATAGCCTGGGTAAGCAAGAAAACGATACCTGTAACAAGTGTGGTAACATTGAACATTGAATCGTAATTCTCACCCGTCTTACAGGCAGCTTTAGGCAACATACTGTTTTTAAAGAGTTCATTACACTGCCATATACCCCACAAGCCTAACACGAACATAATAATGAGCAGCCAGCCGATAGTGCGGTTGGTTTTTGCATTTACTTTTTCCTGTCCGCGCAACACAGCCGCGTATTCGTTTGCCTTACTGATCTGGTAAATGATGATAAATACCAGGACTATTAATGTTATTATAATAAATACCGACATGGTAGCTCTGCTTATATTTACTTGTTAAATGTTGTTCTTTACCTGATTTTTTACTCTTTATGTATTCACTAACTCAAATGCACGATTGTTTCTTTCAGCAATAGATTATTTTCCGGCACCAGTGAAGATTTTGTAAGCGTATTGGATACAGCAAATATCAATATACCGGCAAAACCCATAAATATCCCTATCTCGAACCAGTTAATATGCCAATGTTCGCCAAGTGGGCCCGGCATAATCATCTGGTAGAAATCGAGCCAGTGGCCAAAAATAATCATCATTGCCATGAATGTAAGCGTAAAATAATTGCGCTTGCTGGGACGTGACATGATAATCAATATGGGCATACAGAAATTGATGATGAAGTTAGCATAAAAAAGAATGCTATACGGACCTTGCTGGCGCAGCTTGAAATATACGGTTTCATCAGGTATGTTGGCATACCATATCAGCATGTACTGCGCAAACCATAGATATGTCCAGAAAATGCTGAACGCAAACATGAATTTTCCGAGGTCATGCATGTGCTCTATAGTCACTAATTTAAGATTGCCCTGGTTTTTGAGATAAACAACCCATAACAATATGAGGGACATACCACTCACGAATGCGCTGGCAAAAGTGTACCAGCTAAATAGGGTAGAATACCAGTGAGCCTGTACACTCATGATCCACAACCATGGTCCGGTACTCATCTGCGACAAAGCATAGATGAACAGGAACACGCCGGATAAACGGAAGAATTTCCAGTAAATTTTCGTATCATTTTTAGGCGCGCTTTCCTGCGCTATGGACATTGCCCGGAACTTGCGACCGACAAATGCCCAAAGCCCAACTGCAATCAATGTAAACCCTACGAACATGCCTTTATTCAGGAAGGCAGATTTGCCTAACAGTATTTTATCATTACCTGGGGTAACCCACTGGTAAATAGTATTAACACCATTCGCGTCGCGGAAAGTAAATACAATGAGCAACATAACTACGGTAGCAATGCCGCCAAAGAGCCATACATTAGCGCCAATTGCCTCCGGCACTCTCTTGTAGGCCACGATCCAGCCACCCTGCGCCAGAGATGCAGCTGCCTGTACGAATATACTTACTGTGGTGATGAGCATAAAAAATACGCTATCGTGGAGCAAAACTGCCCAGAAACGAGCCCTTTCTACATCATTATGTCCCATCAACAAAGAAACAATGCCTCCTATCAAGGCTAAAACGCCTACGGCTATAAGAAAAAGGCTTGTATTTCTTAAACGTCCGGGAATCTCAAAACGGTCATTCATTGTATTCAACTTTTATTAAAAAACGTTTTAAAACTTACTAATTATTTTTTCTTTCCTTCACCAGCAGTTGCTGCCTGCGCCATCATCGGGCCTGCTTTAGCTGTATCTGCTTTAACTGCAGGTGTAGTTTCTTCACCGAATGCAAATGCATCGCCTCCATTTTCAGACTGCATTTTTTTGATATGAGCTATTACCATCCAGCGCTGTTTGATATCCAACTGGCTGGCGTAAGATCCCATCATGTTTTTTCCATATTTTACAGCAGCGTACATCTGGCCTACCGGCATGTGCAAATATTTACCGTCTTTAAAGTTAGCCGGCATGGACGCAAATTTGCCACTGGCAAAAAGTGGGCCTTGACCATCGAGATTTGTGCCGTGACAGATGCCGCAATAAATATTGAATAAACGGCCTCCTTCTTTTAACTCATCTGCACTGAAATGCATGTTTGTTGTAAATGTCTTGTAAGCCGACGTATCGCCTTCTTTCAGATGATCAGGAAACTGATGACCACGGGCAATAGTACCCGCTACCGGCCGGCGGCTTGTAAGGCTGTCATCAAAGTTTGGATTGGATGTATAAGCATCATAAGCACGCGAGTAAGTCATATCGGGTGCATAAATGTGTCCCGGGGTACGACGTATGTCACCTGAGTCGCATGACGCCAGGCCGAGCAATATTCCCAGGCTGGCTACAAGTATGCTTTTAATCTTGTTCATATTCGGATTCAAAATTCAATAATCAAAAATTCTAAAACTATTTTCGGTTCCAATCGATCTCACTAATGTAACTATACTGCATGCTGCAGTTCGTAAGACTCTTTCTTATCCCACCTGCCATACCACCAACCTGCTTCTGCCACCTGTATATTTGTTTCCACTGCCCCTGTTGACTTCAGAAATGCAAGTATTTCAGCTTCAGATGTATGGTTATTAATTTCTATGGCCATTACAAAAAGATCATCGCTCTGGCGGGGATGGAATACGTGCTTCTTTACGCCGGGCATTATCTGGTTGAGGTAGCAAAAGGT
>Ga0206839_1076_pt1 | contig 24497 bp, 25 predicted proteins | sample Alteio_BWOrgCont_27_FD_152883 | JGI IMG/M metagenome (GOLD analysis project Ga0206839, IMG submission 152883) | Enriched cells from forest soil in Barre Woods Harvard Forest LTER site, Petersham, Massachusetts, United States -... | ecosystem: Environmental > Terrestrial > Soil > Temperate forest >... | reverse complement strand
GCCGGTGCGGCCGGTACCGCCGTGCACCCGAATGGCCGCCACCGAAATGAATTTTGAGATAGTTTCTTGTCGTAGGGGGTGGATTTTACGCCCGATTCAGTGTAAAAATTCAAGGTGTATGGCGACATTTACTGTAGAACACCAGACTCAACTTTCAAAACAAGAGGCCTTTAAGAGGGTCCAGAACTATCTCCAAAATAGTGAGGGCCTGAAAAAGCTCGACTCCAATTTGGAATATGTTTTTGACGAGGCCAATTTTAAGGGGCACGTCAAAAGCTCCAAATTTCAGTGCGCGATGACAATCACAGGGGAGCAGGCGGCGGCCAAAGTAAGTTTGGAAGTGAGCTTGAGTTTGTTGCTGTCGCCTTTCAAAGGTACCGTTCGGGAAACGCTTCAAAAGAAATTTAAACAGATTTTGGGCTAGAGATCCCCATCTTCATGAAAAAAGCCAAATCGGACTCCCCAAAGAAAAAAGTGCCACCCCGGAAAAGTCCTCCGCATAAAAAAACTGGACCTAGAACCGACGACGAAGGTGAAAATCTCCACGAAACGGATTCCGGTGACATCGAAGTCAAGGCTCTGGTTCCGGCGGGGGACGAAGGCGCGGCGGCCCTTGATTCCCTTCAAAAATATCTCTCCGAAGTCAGACGATATCCCCTTCTCACCCCCGACGAAGAACATGCGTTGGCCGTTAAGTATAAAGAGACCGGTGATCGAGCTGCGGCCGAGCGGTTAGTGACGGCAAACCTCAGGTTCGTCGTCAAGGTGGCGGCCGAATATTCCAAATTCGGCGCCCGAATGATTGATTTGATTCAAGAGGGGAACGTGGGGCTCATGCACGCGGTCAGGGAATTTAATCCCTACAAGGGAGTCAAGCTAATCACTTACGCCGTCTGGTGGATCCGCGGATACATCCAGGAATATCTTATGAAAAATTATTCCCAGGTCCGCATCGGCACAACCCAGGCCCAGAAAAAACTTTTCTACCATCTCAACAAAGAAAAGGCCAAGTTGGATGCCCTGGGAGTGGCTCCCGATGTGAAGTTGCTTAGCAGCCGCCTTGGTGTGACCGAAGAAGAAGTGGTCGAGATGGAAAAGCGCATGTCCGGAAGGGACATGAGCATCGACGCTCCTCAAGGTGACGAGGATAATTCCAAAAGGTGGATTGAAAATCAGTCCGATGCGGGAGCCGTGGGGGCCGACGACACGCTGGCGCTAAGTGAAGAGAAAGAAATCTTTCACCGGGAAATTCAGAATGTCATCAAGCTGCTTAACGAAAAAGAAAAATTCCTTCTTCAGGAACGGATCTTGGGGGATCCGCCCATGACTTTGCAGGAAGTCGGGGATCATTTCAAAATCACCCGGGAGCGGGCACGCCAACTTGAAGAAAGAGTGGTCTCAAAAATCAAAGACCATTTCAAATCGGTTTTTCCCGATTACAAAATCAAAATTCCTCAGGATTGATTACTGAAAAAAACTGGTGTTGGGAATTTGAGGATCAGGATCGCCGCCACAGTCGAAATTGACTCCACCGGCGATGAAAGCCGCGCCGTTGGTAAGAAGGGCTCCCGCTTGCCCATTAACGGGGTAAGACGGCGTGCTTGTGGTAGGGGTCCACTCTCCGGTCGTAGGATTATAGAGTTCCGATGCTTGGGCGGGCGTGCACCCTTCTATAGCCCCTCCCACTACCAACACTTCACCGTTGGGGAGTAAAATCCCCGTGGAGCCATAAGCGGCGGTGATGGCGCTGCCCGTTGGCGTGAAAGTTTGCTCGATCGGATCATAGATATCGGCGGCGTTGGTGACTAGGCCGGATCCGTAAGATCCCGACGCACCCAAAGCGACAAGCACTTGGCCGTTGGGCAAGGCTACGGAAATATGATTGGCACGCACACTGGACATGATGCTGCCCAACATGGAGAAACCACCTGTTGGCATATTGTATACTTCGCCTGTGCTGTAAGGATTTCCATTGACGTCAGTGCCACCGGTTATAAGAACATTTCCATTGCCCATCAGTGTCGCCGCGTGACCGTTTCTTGCCACGTTTAAGGTGCCCATAGCGGGTGTGAACTGATTGGTCTCGGGATTAAAGATATCCGCACTGGCCAGGACATTTTTTCCATCGTACCCGCCCACCAACAAAACAGTGCCGTCTTCAAGGAGGGTAGCCGTGTGGCCCGCTCGCCCTGAGGACATGGTTGACCCCAGCATTGTGAAAATGTTCATAGATGGATCGTAGAGCTCGGCGCTGGACAAATAGTTGCCGCTGGCATCAACTCCGCCCGCCACAAGAATGGCCCCCGTTTGCAAAACAGTCGCGGTCATTTGGCTGCGACCAATGTTTAAGTTGGGCCCCACGTTGATGGGCCCGCTCATGTTGTAAATCCACGTGGCCGCCGTGGCGCCGATCGCTGCCGTCGAGCCTCCAATGATCAAAGCCGATCCCCCAAAAAACAAGGGGGCGACAGCGACTCCCGTTGTCGGTGTGGGAATGGTGGGGGTGTCGGTCCAGCTCCGAAAGGAATCGTCGGCTTCGATGCTTATATTAAATTCGAGGGCTGCCGTACCGTATTGATTTATAGCTTGGAGTTCATAACTCGTATTTCCTTGGGGCGGTCCCGATGGCTGGCCATAAATACCTCCCGTGGAACTATCAAAAAACAGACCATTGGGCAGGGTCGACGGAGTGATGGTATAGGATGTGGGAGTGCCACCGGAATATTCGGGAAAGGCCGGCGCGATTTGAACATTTTGGGTGAAAACGAAGTTGGTCCAGGCATAGTACAAATTGGAGGGCCCTTGGAGACTGCCGGTGCCACCTTTATCAGTTCCGCCGGAGCCTCCTGTGGAGCCGCCAGGACTATTGGGATTAGAATCAAATTGTGATTGCAGCATTTGTAAGGCGGCATTAGTGCAAGCCTGGCAGGCCAAAGCCAATACAAAAAGCAGGGATAAAATAAGCGGACGACGCGCAACAAACTTCACGTGATTCTATTCGGTTTTTTTTTAATAAACTTTAGGCCTTAGTCCAGTAAGAAATTCTGTCTAAAGACTAGGCAGGCGCTTCTTCGTCGCCCATGTGATTCACAAGCTTTGCGCGCAGCCGTGTGACCGCCTGGGCATGAAGTTGGCTTACCCGGCTTTCAGTAACGTCTAAGACGCGCCCAATTTCCTTCAGATTAAGGTCTTCGTAATAGTAGAGACTGAGAACCAATCTCTGTTTTTCAGGAAGTTCCTCGATGGCATGGGTGACGATGTCCTTAATGGTTTTCAGGTTCAACTGATTGAACGGGTTATTAATTTTGCAGGATTCCAAAAGATTCAAAATGGATTTTTTATCCACGTTCGAAAACGTGTGGCTGTCATCGATAGAAAGCAAAGACACCGGTCTGACCTGATTGACCAAATCATAAAATCCGTCCATCGACATTTTCAATTCGGCTGCCACTTCTTCGTCGGTGGGCGTGCGACCCAGCCCCTGCTCAAGGGAAGAATAGGTCCGATCGAGAAGTTTCGCTTTGTCGCGCACCGAGCGGGGAACCCAGTCTTGGGCACGTAGCTCGTCAAGGATGGCTCCGCGAATTCTGAATTCGGCGTAGGTTTTGAATTTGTTATCGCGGGTGGGATCATATTTTTCGATGGCGTCCATGAGGCCGATGACACCGCTGGAAATCAAATCATCCAATTCGATATTCGACGGCAACCTCACTGCGATTTTCTGTGCGATGAATTTGATAAGCGGAGCGTACTCCATGATGAGTTTATCTTTTTGCTGTGGCGTGAGTTTACTTGGTTCTTCCTTGTACTTACGAAGAAGATTGGTGCTCATTTCATCCCCTTACAAAAAAGTCCCACGTCTGACACAGACAGATACAATTTTATTTTAGCAAGAATGTGGCTCTTTTCGTTACACATTTCGACATGCCTCAGGCCACACCCATTAATTGCTCCCAGAAGAACTGGATCCCACCTTTGACTTGGCCCAGGTTTTGAGAGGTGGCTATTTTTTCCGCCATCTTCTTTATAGACTGGGCCGCTGGGGTCTCGGGCATTGACTTCACGAACAGTTGCTGGTTCTTGGTCGCTCTCCGCACTCCCACGTCCGAAGGTAGAGATCCGATGTAGTCCAGACTAATGTAGAGAAATTTCTGACTGACATCGCTGAGCCGCTGAAACACGGCTAGACCTTCGGCCTCATCGCGCACTTGATTGGCGATTATCGAAAAACGTTTTTCTTTGTAATAAGTGTGGAGGACTTTGATCAAAGCATAAGCGTCGGTGAAGCTGGAGGGATCGGGTGTGACCACCACGTAAATTTCCTGGGCGCTAATGTTGAAATACATGACGTTGTTGTCGATGCCCGGAGCCGTGTCGATGAGCATGTAGTCGAAGTGCTGCTTGAGGGAACTGAGTTGGTCTAACAATACACGTTTTTCCCTTTCGCTCAGACTCTGAAGTTCATGAAACCCGTTGCCACCCGGGATGAGCCAAATGCGTTGGTCGATTTGGTGGATCACCTCTTCGATTCTTTTGGAACCCAAAAGAAGATCCTTGATGGAGTATTGGCATCGGGTGCCGAACATGATGTCCACATTGGCCATCCCCAGATCCCCGTCGAGAACGAGAACGTTGTGCCCCATTCGGGCCAGCCATGTAGCCATGTTGCAGACGACGGTTGTTTTTCCCACTCCGCCCTTGCCCGAAGTAATGCTAATGGTTCGGGTCTGGGGCTTGTATCCTGTTCCTTGGGCGATATTCGCGGACATGTTCAGCTCCTCTTCACTTATTGTTCTTTGTTATTTTGTAAATTAAATCGAGAACCCGCTCCCGCGTGGCCAGCTCGATATCCTCGGGAATTTTTTGACCCACGCCGAAAGCATAAAGTGGCTTCTCGGACTTTCGCTGTATGTTGTATAAAAATCCGTGGGCGAAACTTTCGTCCACTTTGGTAATAAGAATATCGTCAAAGTGGGTGACTTGATAACGGTGACATGCTTCGTAAGCATTCAGATCTTTGCTCACTCCGCTCAAAACTAAATGGGTTTGTTTGGGAATATCCCTTTGGGGCAGCAAAGATCTTATGTGATCGATTTCTTGAATGTCTTTTAAAGTCAGCCCCGGATAATCCACCATTACGGCATCATAGCCGGCGAATTTTTGCAGAGCTTTGGGAAATTCCACACTGTGCTTTATGGTTTCAAAAGGAAGATTCAAAATCTGGCTGTAAATTTTCAACTGATCGGCGGCGCCAACTTTGAACGTGTCGCAGGAAAGCACGGCCACTTTTTTCTTTTCGTGGAGCACTAGCTGGCTGGCGATTTTGACAAGTGCCGATGTCTTACCGTGGCCGCCGGGGCCTACGAAGAGGTGGGCCTGACAACCGACCTGAGGCTTGAGCCACGAGCCCGTCACACTGGTGTGGCTCATGATGTAGCGGGCCACCCACGCGTCTACCAGGGATCGCTTTTTCTTTTCCATGGGACTGAGTTCTTCGTTGGCTTTTTCTAAAATCTCCACGATGAACCGGGTGTCCATTCCCGACTCTTGAAGTTTTTCGAAGTTGGCACTGAGTTCAAAAGGCAGTCCGTAATCGGCGCCGGGATGGCGGCTTGAAATTTGTTTCTGGGCGCCTACTTGGAATTGATTCAGTAAATCCCTAAGAACGTTGACTTCTTGTCGCAGGGAATTGACTTCGTCCTGAGCGGCCGAGGCATTTGCTTTCGCGGCGTTTACGTTCTTCATGGCTTGATTGGCTGAATCTTCTAGTACAAAATTTCCCGGCTTGGCGAATTCGGCCAAAACGTCATCGACCCGACGACCGTTTATGCCTTGCTCACCCGATGCCTTGGCCTGATCTTCATCGCCGATATCAATATATCGTTGGGATGTGGGTGGTCGGCGCGCGGTGGCCCCAGCTCCTTGGGGCATGGCGTGCCCGCGACGGGCCGACGCCGCGGTGGCGGACGCCATTCTGCGGCTCTCATATTTGTTCAAAGTATTTTCAATAAAGTCTCTTTGACGTTTGGCTGTCTGTTGGCGGAATTTATCCTTCGCGTCGTCGGGCAAACTATTTTCGGCATATTGTTTCTTCTGCAGCGCTTTTTCGGAGATTGCCGCGGTGATTTCAACGCTCCCCCGTCCCGCCAGGCCGAATGTTTTTTTATTGTCCTTCGCGCTTAATATTATGGCCTCCGGCCCCAGTTCCTGTTTCACAAGTTGCAGCGCTTCCTTCATGGATTTGGCTTCAAATTTCTTAACTTGCATCTCTTACCCTCACCACATCAACAGACTTGACGTTCGCATTCGTCATGAGCTCATTATGCGACAAAACGACAAGCTGGGGAATAAACCGTTCCGTAAGTTTTCGCACATGGCGCCGGATCGTGGGGCTGGTCAAAAGTATGGGTTGACCTGCCATATGGGGATTGATTTCGATGGCCCGGCTCACGGCGCTTAGAATTTGCTGGGCGTATACGGGATCTAAAACCAACTGCACGCCTTGCTCCGTTTGAAGAAGGGAGTTGGAAATGACTTCTTCCACTTTGCGATCCAAAGATAAAACGGGAACAAGACCTTCGTCGGTGGTGTATTTCTTGGTGATGCCGCGGGACAGGGACCGTCGCACAAATTCCGTCAAAGTTTCACTGTCTTTGGTCTTCACGGCCTCGTCGGCGAGAGTTTCAAAAATCGTAAGCAGGTCTCGGATAGAAACTTGTTCCCGCAGCAAATTCTGAAGGACGCGGACCACGCCGCCCAGGGGAAGCAAATTGGGAACCAGTTCTTCGACAACTTTGGGATGGGTTTTTTGGAAAGTCTCGATGAGGCGCTGGGCTTCTTGGCGCCCGACCAGCTCGTGAGCGTGGGTGCGAATGACTTCCGTCAAGTGAGTGGCGATGACCGTGGGTAAATCCACGACGGTGTAACCCGACAGTTCGGCCTCTTCTTTGGCCGGCTTGCCGATCCACAGAGCCGGCAACCCGAAGGCAGGCTCGGTCGTGGCTACACCTTCCATCTGCTTGCTCACATTGCCGGGATCCATGGCCAACAAATGGTCGGGCATAAGCATCCCACCGGCCACCTTCACGCCTTTGATGAGAATTTGATATTCGCCAGGCTGTAGTTGCAAATTATCGCGGATGTGAACGCTGGGCACGACTATCCCCAGATCCATTGCGAATTGTTTGCGAATACTTACGATGCGTTCGAGCAGATCTCCGCTCTGGTCGCTGTCGACGATGTTAATGAGGCCGTAACCCACTTCCAGTTCCAGCATATCCAAAGGCAGCAGACTTTCGATTTTTTCTTTGTCGGGTTTGAGGGCCGCCTCTTCATTTTTGCGCTTAGTATCGTCCGCTTCCTCTCTCTGAGTCCTTGAAATAGTCCAGGCCGCCGCCGCTCCAAAAAGGGCGAAAGTAAAAAATGGCAGCTTGGGCATTCCCGAGATGGTTCCCAGTAAAAATAAAATTCCGGAGACGATGTAAATGGCCCGCGGATGAACCAGAAGTTGGCTGGCCAATTCCTTACCTAAGTTATTTCCTGATGAAGCTCGGGTGACCACGATACCGGCGGCGGTGGAAATGATCAGGGCGGGAATTTGAGAAACCAGGCCGTCACCGACTGTAAGTTTGGTGTAAGTTTGAGCGGCGGTGGCGATGTCCATATCCCGCTGAATGACGCCGATCAAGAGGCCGCCGATGATATTGACGAAAGTGATAATAATACCAGCGATGGCATCACCGCGAACGAATTTGCTGGCACCGTCCATGGACCCGTAAAAATCCGCCTCAGCCTCGATGGATTTGCGACGCCGCCGGGCTTCTTCGTCATTGATCAGACCCGCGTTTAAATCCGCGTCGATGGACATTTGCTTGCCGGGCATGGCGTCCAAAGTGAAACGGGCGGCGACTTCAGCCACGCGTCCTGAACCCTTGGTGATAACCACGAAATTGATAATGACGAGGATCGTGAAAACGATCATGCCGACAACATAGTTGTCGCCGACAACAAAACTTCCGAAAGACTGAATTACATTCCCCGCTGCGCTTACGCCTTCGCTGCCGTGAACCAGAATCAAGCGGGTGGAGGCCACGTTAAGACTTAAGCGAAAAAGTGTCGTGATCAAGAGCAAGCTGGGGAAGACGCTGAATTCGAGGGGCTTAGTGGTGTAAATGCTGACCAACAAAACCAAGAGACTGATGGTAAAAGACAAAGTGAGAAACATGTCGATCAGGATGGGCGGAATTGGCACGAGCATAACCACCATGATGCCGACCAATGCCGCGGCGATCATCACGTCGGTGTTACGCGCGTACTTGTTTATTCCTTTTAAAAACTTATACAGATCGTCCATCATAACCTGTCATGGTTCTCACGGGAACCATCATGGTTTTGAGCCACGTTGTGAATTTTACCTTTGAGCCTGTAAACGTAAGCCAGGATCTCGGCCACGGCGTTGTAAAGAGACTTGGGAACCGCCTGGCCGATCTTCAAATTCTTAAAGAGATTTCGCGCCAGAGGTTTGTTTTCAACCACGGGGATGTTGTACTTGCGGGCGACCTCTTTAATTTTCTCGGCAATCAAATCAGCGCCTTTAGCGGTCATCACCGGCGCCACCATGGTCTCTCGGTCATACTGGAGAGCGATGGCGATGTGAGTGGGGTTGGTGATGATCACGTCGGCCTTGGGAACTTTTTCCATCATGCGTTTTTGGGCCAGATCCCTTTGGATACGCTTAATGCGCGACTTAATCAAAGGATCACCCTCACGCTGTTTGAACTCTTCTTTAACTTCTTGTTTGGTCATGCGCATGCGTCGCTCCAGATCCCATCTCTGGAAGCCGTAATCCAATGTGGCCAGGAGGGCCATGAAAACGCAGACGCCGCCAATGAGCCTGAAAGTCACGTGCCCCATGTAAGAGAAAATCTGGGCCACCGAGAGTTGGATGACTTGGGGTGTGAAGGCCAGTTCCTTTTTGATGATGAAAAAGGCTACGGTCCCCACGATGAATATTTTTAAAATGGACTTGAAGCCTTCGACTAAGCTTCGGAGATTGAAAAGTTTCGTGAACCCGGCAATAGGATTGATGCGTTCTAAGTCAGGTGTGAGATGTTCCCATGCGGTTAAAAAACCGATTTGCGCGACCGTTCCACCGATACCCATGAATATGGTTATTGCGAAAATCGGCGCCACAAGAAAAAGGCCCTTGCCCAGAGCGAATCTAATGGCAGGGGTAATGTCGCCTTGCCGGGCGGCGAATAAAATGTGTTCGGTGAATGTGGATGAAAATAATTCCATTACCGCTTCGAGAAATTGGCGGGACATAAAGTAAAACACGCAGGCCACGCCCATTATAATGAGGATGCCGCCGATTTCGCGGCTCTGGGCCACTTGCCCCGCATTGCGAAAGTCATCGCGGCGCTGCTGGGTCGCCTGCTCACTTCGTTCTTCAAAACTCTCGTCGCCGTCCGCCAAACCTTACCTCAAAATCCTTTCAAGAACTGAAAGATTTCCGCGCCCATTCGCGTGAAATCCGAATCCATGACAGTCAACAGAAGAGGGATACTGACCATGAACACAAAAAGTCCGACTAAGATGTTCACAGGGAAGCTTATGACAAAAACGTTGATCTGGGGCACAGCCCTGCCGACGATGCCCAAAGCGATATTTAAAAACAGAATGACCGCGATCATGGGGCCTGCCAATTTCACGCCTACGGTGAAAACCTCCTGGGACATAAAAGTCAGAGCGGCCAAACCTTTCACATTGAAACTGAGGACGCCCACGGGGGCCAATTGAAAACTCCGGTAAATGGCTTCGAAGAAAATATGGTGGCCGTTGATGGCCAGAAAAAGCAGCGTCGCCAAAAGGGTCTCGAATTCGTCCATCATGGTGCCCGAGTCACCGAAGGCGGGATTTAAAAGTTGCACCGTACTGTATCCGAGAGAAAAACTTAAAATCTGCCCGGCCACTTCGACACCTATAAAGAGAAAGCGGGCCAGGAAGCCCATGAAGACCCCGACGAAAACTTCCCGCAGGGCGAGGAGAATGAGACTGTCCTTCCAGACCTCAAGGCTCGTGGTCGGCAGGACCGCGCTGGTTTTCAGAACCGGAAACAAAACAAAGCACGTCACCAGGCTAAGCAGAATTTTCACTGGTGGCGGAATTAAATTAGACCCGAAAATCGGAAGCACGACCATGCACGCGCTGATTCTGAGAAGCATCAGCGCGAAACAAATAATTTCGGCTTCACTGAAATGATAAATCTCAAACACCCGGCTACCTCACGTAATTGGCGATATTTTCAAACAAATTGGTCGTGAACCGTCCGATGACGTCCAACATCCATGGTGCGCACACCACAAGGGCCACGACAATGGCCAGAATTTTCGGAATAAAAGACAGAGTCGCTTCGTTGATCTGCGTTACCGCCTGAAAGATACTCACCACCAAACCCACCACCAGAGCGCAGATTAGCAGCGGCGCCGCCAGCAAGAGAGTGGTCCTGATAGTTTCTTGCCCCAAACTTATTATCAGCTCTGGACTCATCGTTTCACCCGAAGCTCTTGACTAAAGAGCCGATGATTAACTGCCATCCATCCACCAAAACAAAGACCATCAACTTAAACGGGAGAGACACGACTACCGGCGGAACCATCATCATCCCCATGGCCATAAGCACGCTGGCGACCACCATATCGATAATCAGAAACGGAAGATAAATAATGAATCCGATTTCAAAAGCCGTTTTCAACTCGGAGGTTACGAACGCGGGAATCAGTACCAGGGACGGCACGTCCGCGCGGGTCTTGGGCTGAACCACGTTCCCCATGCCCAGAAATAATTTCAAGTCCGAGTCGCGGGTTTGAGCGAACATGAACTTTCTCAGAGGCTTCATAACTTCGTCGAAAGCTTGCTCTTGAGTCACGGTCCCCTTGAGATAGGGCTGAAGAGCTTTAGAGTTAATGTCGCCCAAAAAAGGAGACATTACGAAAAACGTGAGAAAAAGCGCGAGCCCGATAATCAGCTGGTTGGGCGGCATTTGAGGTGTGCCCAGGGCCTGCCTGATGAAAGCGAGGACCACCACGATCCGTGTGAAACTGGTCATCATGATGATGATGGCAGGCGCTAAGGTTAGTACGGTCAGGAGAATAATGATCTTGATAACTCCAACAACATCTTCTGGTTTGTCAGTAGAAGTGAAACCGAGACTGAGAGTGGGCAATGTGACGCCACCCACCTGCTTGGCCTGGGCGAACGCCGCCCGGGGCAAGAGGAGGGAACTTAAAAGCGCCAGGGAGATAAAAAATTTCCCCACGTCTCAGAGCTCCTTCATGGTTTTAAGTTTCTGGCCCACGATTTCCCTCAAGCCTTGCATGCTGAAGTCATCTTCATTTTCAGGTTTTGTGACTGCCATCGCGACTGCGCCGGAACGGGTGTAATAAGCCGGCACATCTTCCGCCGGCTTACTGAATTTTGATGCCAACGTTTTCTGAAATTTCTGACCGAGGGTTTCGGCGACTTCAGGGCCAGAGCCAGCGCCCGCGCCAGCCCCCGCCTCCGTCATCGACGGATTTGGCGAATTTTTTGCGGCGTCTTTAGGAACATCGTCATCAAGGAGCGACAAAGTCTTGAGAATGGAAATATTATTATCGGTAATCCCGACAAGGCACGCTTCGCCCGCTACCCTGACCACAGCCAGGGATTTTTTCGGGCCCAAGTGGTGCTGGGACAAAACTTCTATCATCCTGGCTCGGTTAGAAATTTTCTTGGAACCGGGCCAGCGACGAAAGCCGTACAAAGATCCACCGAATAAAACCAAAACAAGAGCTAAGCTGCCGAACATGCGAAACCATAGATTTGTAGTAGAGGCCGTTTTCGCTTTTTCTGAAGGGGAAGATGAAGTGAAAAGGGGTTGGTCCTCAGCACCGTTGGACTTGGCGATTGTTTTAGAAGGCGCCGCTACAACAGCCGGATCAATAGCGATTTTATCTTCGGTCTGATTCTGATTGGACGTCACATTAGTCGGTAAATTCGCCACAGCCGCCTTGACGGCATCGTCCAAGCCAGCCTGTTCACGGGGCAGGGCCGACTCGGCCGTCATCGCTTCGCCGGCGTTGTCTTGCGCCGCTCTGGCTTGGGGCCAGGCGCAGAACACTGCCGCCGCAAGCGCGAAACTCGTAAGAAGTTTCATTCTTTCGCCTCCCTTACTTTAATTGCTGGATCCGTTCCATGGGCGAGATGATATCTGTCAACCGCACGCCGAATTTTTCGTTCACGACGACGGCCTCGCCGCGGGCCACCAGCTTGTCGTTCACCAGGACCTCCATGGGTTCGCCGGCGAGCTTATTGAGCTCGATGACGCTGCCCTGGCCCAGGGCCAAAAGATCGTTCACGATCATTTTGGTGCGGCCCAACTCCACGGTCACTTTCAGCGGAATATCCAGGATCAAGTCCAGGTTGCGGGGCCGGGCTGCATCACTGCTTTCCGGCACTTTCGCCGCCGGCTCCTGGAGAGCTTCCGCTTCCAGCGGAGTCACCTGATTTTCGGCTGTCGCTTTGTCTGCAGTCATTTAAGTCTCCTATACTTGGTCATGTCGCCCCGAGACGACCCGAGTTACTTGAACGGCCACGTTGCCGTGGCTCACGCCGTAGTAGCACTTGAATTTTTTCACACCTTCCACATCAACATTAAGTTCGCCGGTGGCATCTTGTTCCAGGGGAATAACGTCGCCTACTTGAAGATTTAGCAGGTCACCCATGTTGATTTCTGTTGTGCCCAAGCTCACACGCATATTGATGTCCGTGTCCAAAAATTGTTCCTGAAGAATGGCGGTCCACAATTTTTTATCCGTCTGATCCGACTCCACCTGAAACCCGCTAGATAATTTTTGTTTGATGGGTTCGATTGTGGAATAGGGAATGACCAGCGTGATGGTTCCATTGGCGTTTTCTAACTCCACGTCGAAAGTGGAGGCGATAACCACGTCCGTGGGCGGAACGATTCCAACGAACTGGGGGTTGACCTCGGTTCGCACGAAACTGGCGTCGATTTTAGAAACCGAAGCCCACGCGCTTTCTAGGTCGGCCATGGCCAGTTCCACCACCCGGCGGATGATGCTGAGCTCGATGGCCGTGAATTCCTTGCCTTCAATTTTCGTGTAAGGCCGGTCGGCTCCGCCCAAGAAACTGTCCACCAGGGCATAAGCTAGTTTACTCTCAACCACCAACAGGGCCGATCCGCGGAGAGCGTTGAAGCGCAGAACACTCATGCAAGTGGGAATGGGAAGTGTGTTGATGAATTCGCCAAATTTTAAAAAGTCCGTTGACGCGTGATTAAGAGAAGCGATTTTTCTAAGGGCGCTGGACAGAGACACGCGGAAAGCCCGCATGAATTTTTCGTAGATGACATCCAGTTGGGGCATGCGGCCCCGGATGATGCGATCCTGACTGGTAAGATCGTAAACGATCACACTGGAGTCAGTACCAGACGACGGGCCGACTCCGCCCTCGGTCTGGACTTCCCCTTCGGACACCGCCGCTAATAGCGCATCAACTTCGGTTTGTGAGAGTACCTGATTCATCCTTGAATGCCTCTCAGTAAAATTTGTTCAGTTCACGATAAAGTCGGTGAAATACACCTTCTTGATTTTGCCTTTAACCAGAAAACTATTGACCGTCTCGCGAACCTCGTCGCGAAGAGATTCCTTCCCTTCACGGGTTGTCACCTGGTCGTAAGTTTTGCTCGAGAGCAGAATGATGATGATGTCCCGGATTTGGGGTTTCCGCTTCTCGATCTCCTCCTCGACTTTGGGCCCGTCAACTTCCAACTCCATGTTGATCTTGGCCAGCTTGTTACCGTGGGTGCCCGCCAAGTTCACGAGGAACGTTTCCATAGGAACCAATTTTCCAACAACGTCATCGTTTTCCTGAGCCTGATCTTGTGTTGTCTGGGTGTCTTTTTCGCCTTGAATTACATCCTGAAGTTTTGGTTTCCCCTTCTCCGCTTTGTACGAAGTGTAGAGGATCATCACGACGGACGACATGACCAGCATATTCAGTACGACGACAATGATTAAAAGAAGAGGTTTCTGCGGCTCCGACGGCGCAACTTTTTTCTCGGCACTGGGAGAGTCCTCATCTTTTCTTGCAGTGTTAGCGTCTGCCACTCTTCTTCCCTCCTATGAGGCGTCAATACACAGCTTCGACAATTGAACAAAGCAATCACGGTGCCACACAACTTTAGTCGCGAGAATGGCAGGTAAACATTTGAAAGAAGGAATAAGAAGAAAACAAAAACCGCCAAGAATCAAAAGCCGGAGTCAGAAAGTTGACATGCATGCGATACCCAGTAAATCAAAGCACGCAAACTCACTCGGCGTACCACTAACCAAGTCGAACAAAAAAACAAAAGCCTTTTCCAAACCAGAAAAAGCCAAAAAAACAAAGGCACGAAAAATGAAAACCACCCAATCCCGGTGGCCAGCGCAAAAAGACGGCGGACCAAACCAATCCAAACAACAGTATTGTAGTGCATTTCTTTCAGCCCCAGAGCCAAGACCAAAACCCACAAACCACTAAGCGGATACGTTGAACCAGATCACTTAAAGGAAAGCCCCCACGGATTCCTACATATTTCGGGCAACAATGTCACCCCAAACGTAGAGGAGGCACATAGTGAAGTAGCTTTTCAGATGAGCGCAAGTGGCCCGCCTGGTCCGAAGAGGAAAATTTTGGTCGGCCGGAGCAACCTTTTGAGGCCAAGATGATCAACATTGCATATTGACCGTGCCGCCAAAGAGGTCGCTCGAATTTTTTGTCGAGCACTTCTTAGACCAAGGCCGGGACTAAAATCCCAAGCTCGCTCGACGCCAGCCAAGTTCTCGGAAAAAAATTAAACATCAAGATTCACAATTGAATTAGGATCTAAAAAGGAGAACCAATGCCCAAAACAAGAACCTGTCACCCAGTCGTCTGGCTAATTCTTTACATTCCCTTCGGAGCCCTAGGCGGGTTTGTAACAGTAGCTCTAACTTTTCTGGCCACGCGCAACGGCCTTTCGATTACCGAAGGCGCGCTGATCATCGGCTCCCAATTACTGGTTAACTGGCTCAAGTGGCTTTGGGCACCGGCTGTGGACATCACACTGTCTCCCAAACGCTGGTACGTGATCTCCACCGCGTTCTCGGCCCTGGGCGTTTTCGCCATGGCGGCGGTCCCGCTGGGAAAAAACACATTGGGGTTGTTGCTTATCGTTGTCGCCATGGCCAATTTGATAAACTCGGTGGTCGGAATGGCCGTCGAAGCCATGATCGCCAAGCTGACCACCGCCGAGGAAGTCGGAAAAGTAAGCGCGTGGTTCCAAGCGGGAAATCTTGGCGGCACCGGTCTGGGAGGAGGATTGGGACTTTTCCTAATCCAAAACCTGCCTAAACCTTGGATGTCGGGTGCCATAATGGCTGCCATCTTCATGGCTTGCTGCGTGGCCCTTCTTCCTTTGCCCGACGTAAAAGCCCACGCCAGTGACAAAAGCCCGGTCGAGGCAGTCAAAACCGTGGCCACGGGACTTTGGAGCATGATCAAAACACGAGTGGGATTTCTGACGGCGCTTCTTTGTATGCTCCCTGTCTCCACGGGAGCGGCCCAGGGCCCTCTCGCCCAAGCGGCCGTGGCTGCTTACTGGAAAGCCGGTGCCTCACAGGTGGAACTGGTGCAAGGTCTCCTGTCGGGTCTCATCACAGCTCTTGGTTGCTTCGTCGGCGGATGGGCTTGCGATCGCATGAATGCGCGGGCGGCTTACGCGTTTTTCGGAATTCTCTTAGCTATAATCGCCGGCGGCATGGCTTACAGTCCCTCTACGGTCAACATGTACGTGATATGGAGTATGATTTACGCTTTTGGCGTGGGACTTTCGTACGCGGCCTTTACCGCCATGGCGTTGATCGCCATAGGTCAAAGCGCCGCCGCCACGGGATATAATGTCTTTGCTTCACTCTCCAACTTCCCGATCTGGTGGGTCGGACTGCTGTTGGGGTGGGTGGCCGACCGTCGTGGACCACCGACCATGCTGATAACAGAAGCCGTGCTTGGAGTGGTCGGAGTCCTTATATTTATTTTCGCCGATCGCCAACGGTGGCGCGGGCAACCAAGGGAACTGGAGGGTATATGAAAATCATTCAACATCTCGTCTTCATTTACGTCTGCGTCTTCTTGACGAGTATCCCCTTTCTTTTTCTGGCCGGATTTTGGATCTGGGCGAAAATAAAGGACATAAAAATTGAGAACAGCAGACTTAAAATTTTCGTCTTCAACGCTCTCATTTATCCGTTTATTTTTGGGATTTTCTTTCTGATTATCTTCAAAATTTTTGTCCCGGATTTACTGGGGCCAAAAGCGATTTTACAGTTGATTCAGACGAACAGAGCCGCAATGTTAGCGGGAAAGTTGCCCCCCCATGGGATGTTAACAGTCACCGCCCTTACAAATATGTATATCGCAATGGCATTAGGCCTGACCCAACTTATATCCATGGGTTACGCACTGGTATCCACGGCTCTCACGTTTAAGCCCCAACCCAAATCCACCCTCTGGACTTCGTATTTGTTTGGATTCGGTTTTGCTCTTTTGTTGATGCTGCTGATATATGTTGGTCGAAATTCGATCTTTGAGCATCTCAGCCATTTGAAACACTGAGGGGCCCCCTCGTCAGACTTGAAATTATACGGGATCGCACAGTACCTTCTGAATCACAGGATAAATATAAGGATTGCCCGCAAGAATGGAGTTCATGCGGCAGTGGAAAGTTTCCCCCTGAAATGACGTCACACGCCCCCCGGCTTCGGCGACCAGAAGAGAGCCGGCGGCCGTGTCCCAAGGAGCCAGTTCTCTTTCCCAAAAACCATCGAACACTCCCCAGGCCACCATACAAAGATCCAGAGCCGCGCTTCCGGCGCGACGAATTCCCAAGGATCGCTCAGCCAAATGTTTGAAGTCTTCCAGTTCAGCGTCCAAAAGTTCGCCCTTCTTGTAACTGAATCCCGTGGCCAAAAGACCGTCTTGCAAACTCTTCGTCCCACTCACACGGATTTTGGTGCCGTTTAAATAGGCACCGCGCCCCCTCCGAGCAGTGAAAGTGTACTTCAACAGAGGAGCGTGAATGACCGCGACCTCGATTTTACCTTCCACTTCCAGACCGATAGAGACGCAGAAGAAGGGAAAGCCGTGGACGTAATTGGTGGTTCCATCGAGAGGATCCACGATCCACATGGGGGCCACATCGTCTTTCGGAGCTGAAAGGCCGGTCTCCTCACCGAGAAATTTGTGAGTCGGATAGGCCTTGAGGACCGCTTTCATGATAGTAGCTTCACTTTCACGGTCGGCCTCAGAAACCAGCCCGGCGTTCTCTTTGAATCTCACATTCTTCAGTTTTTTAAAGTATTTCAACGTCACCGCACCCCCGAGCCTGGCGGCTCGCAGAGCGACCTGGAGGGCTTGATCTTGTTCTTTGCGCTTCATGAGAAACTTAAACCATGTTTTTGACCGCGGGGCTAGTGTTTGAGTCTGGCCTTTGTACCAATGAAGAATCCCACCGGACGAAAGGCCGCCCTATAATCCTCTTCGTTGACACCGGTCAACAGGAATCATACGATAGAGAGGTGAGTTTTGTGTGATACAAAATTATTGAAAAGGGTGGGTTATGTTCAATGATAACGGCGGTTCCAGGACGGATACACTGATCAAGCTCGTGCTCGTTTTCTTTTTGTCCCTACTTTCTTTTTCGGTGGGCACGTTCGTGGGCAAACAATTCAGTGACAGCCAACACAAAATCGCGGAGATGGAAAGTAACGGCGCCGACAGCGATCGTTCCACGGCTTCGATCTCCCCTGACGCTACCAATCAGCAGCCTGGTCAAGCTATCTCCGAAGAAGAAATCACGAAACTTTCCGATGAATTCGTAGATAAAGAGAAGAAGGATCAGGTTCCCGCCGCCGCGGCGCCTGACGTCAACACGGCGGCGGTACCGGCCGATCAAGATGCCGCGGGCATGACGGGTAAAGAAGTTGGTGACGATCAAAAACCCGTTGCGGCTCAACCCAGTGACGACTCGGCCCAAAAGGCGGCGTCCACCGTACGTGATGAAATCGCAGCCGTGTCCAAACGCATCGCCTCCGGCGAAAAAGTCGATGGGCCTAAAACACCAACGAGCCGAGTTCCATCCAGCTTGCCCAAGGACCTGGCTAGCTCCAGCATCGGAAAATTCACAGTACAGGTCTCGTCTCACCCCAGTGAGGGCGAAGCCAAAACCGTGGCCCAACACCTTAAGGACAAGGGCTTGAGCGCGTTTTACATTCCCGCAGCCGTTCACGGAAAAACATGGTATCGGGTTAGCATCGGTCTCTTCGCTACCCGCAAAGAAGCCATGGAGTACAGGACCAAACTGATCGATGACGACAGCGTCGCCTCGGCCATCGTTCAAAAAATCATGAAGTAAGAAGATACCAATTCACAAACGCCGCCACATCCATGGCGGCGTTTTTTTTCGTTCTTGCCTGGCTTTCGCTCTCACGTTAGAAACTAAGTTTATGGAAACCAAATTGGTTCAAAAGCCCTGGGGCCACGAACTCATTTACGCCGTAACGGAAAAATACGTGGGAAAAGTGCTTCATATAAAAAAAGGCGAAGCCCTGAGTCTCCAGTATCACAATCAAAAAGACGAAACCATCCACGTCCAAAGAGGAAAAATAAAATTCTTCACGGCGGATTCGCCCCAAGCTCCTCTCAAAGAACAAATCCTGGGCCCCGGGCAGAGTTTTCATATCACTCCCCACTTGGTCCACCGCATGGAAGCTCTTGAGGACACGGACATTCTGGAAGTCAGTACGCCCGAGCTGGACGACGTGGTCCGGCTCCAAGACCGGTACGGGCGAAAAACATGAAAAAGTGCGCGGTCATTATGGCCGGTGGCAGCGGCACCCGCTTCTGGCCGAAGAGTTCAACCAAACATCCCAAACAGCTCCTGGCTCTAACGGGAAAGAAAACACAAATCCAACTCACATGGGACAGACTGGGCGGTGTAGTGCCCACACAAAACCGCTGGGTCATCGGCACTGAAATTTTGGCTGCGGCCATCCGGGCCCAATTGCCCGGCGCCCGCCTCTTGAAAGAACCCGTGGGCCGCAACACCATGGCGGCGGTTTGTTGGAGCGCATGGACTCTCCAGGAGAAAAGTGGAGATAAAGACGTTCTGGTCGCCATTCTTCCCGCCGACGCATTCGTCGGGAATGTGCCTGCCTTCCGCGCCGCCTTGAACGAGGCCTTCACCGTCGCTGAAAAAGAGGACCGCATCGTTTGTCTGGGAGTCAAACCAAGTTTTCCAGCCACGGCCTACGGATACATCCAAGGGGGCCGGCGTCTTTCCACAGCCGGTTGTGAAATCGAAAAATTCACGGAAAAACCGCCCGACGACAAAGCTCGCGAATATTTCCAGTCAGGTGAATATTTTTGGAACGCGGGAATTTTTGTTTTTCGTGCCGGAACTTTGATGGATGAAGTCCGTCTTTACGCCCCTGACTTCGCCGCATTCTTCGACAAGGCGGCCCGCAATCCCTCCAAAATAAAAAGCGGTTACAAAAATCTTCCTTTGGTTTCAGTGGATGTGGCTCTGATGGAAAGTACCAGGCGCGGAGCTCTGGTGCCCGGTGATTTTGGTTGGAATGATTTGGGATCGTGGCCAGCTCTGGCTGAAGTGTTGCCGCCCAACGACCAGGCGGGTCTCATCCACGCCCTCGGCGGCCACGCGGCTATTGATTGTTCTGGCCTCATCGTCGATGTCACCGACCGAAAATTCGTCGGCCTCATCGGTGTCAGTGATTTGATCGTCGTCGAAACGGACAAAGCTCTTCTCATTTGCAGGAAGGACGAAGCCCAGAAAATCAAAGATCTTGTGGGCACTCTCAATCAGACTAAAAATTTAAAAGATAGATTGCTGTAGCAAAAATTTCTTCGGACTATTTTAAGTTTTTTGAGATGCTGCGGTCGCGATTTGGGTCACGGAACGCTTGGAAGTTTCAACGCTGCAACCCTGAACACTGGCGTCGTCCCGTTTGGACTGAACCACCAAAAAACATTTATAATTCAAAGTGTGATCCGCTTTTTTTACTTGGAACTCAAGTTTGTTTATAGTCCCCGCATCGGTCTTCGCAGAACCCGCATCAATCGCCACGCGAGCGATCAAATTACCCAAGTCCAGGGTAGGTCCGACTTTAATGTTCTTGGCCTGAAATCCGTTTTTTGCCAAAATGTTGCGGCTTAAGGTCTCAAGCTGGTTCTTGGATAAATCTCCAGTGCCGGCAAATGCCTGAAAGCCCATCACCGCTAAAAGTGAACAAACCATCCATTTCATTACTGCATCTCCTAACAAAAATTGTCATTGAGGTGGCAAATCCCTGGGCGCCCAAAAATCTATTAGGCGCCGGCTTTGCTCTCAGTAAAGGTGATAAAGCACATGGCATGCCAGAGAAACAGCAAAGGCAGGTTTTTCGGGAATACGGTCAAAATTAATTAGTCCTGATTGGACCCCAAGCAGGGGACGTCTTTGAAAGTATCATCCGCTCCCGCACCCTCATCATCAACGATAGTGGCGGTGAACCTAACATGACCGGTTGATGAATCCACGTTACGAGCAACCGCAACCTGGATCTTATTAATCAAACCTCCGGCGATTGATGAATTCAAGACGGTTGCCGTAAAATTTTTCCCGTCAGGGACAATGGTCGCATTGGGCACGAGCATGTAACCGGTGGGAACTTTATCTGAGTCAGGCCCCGCGATCAGAGTGGCCTTGAGTATGGCGCCATTCATCGTACCGGGATCGATTAAAACTGTGTATTGGGTTGTCTCCTCACCATTGGCTTGAGCCGGAACTGTACAGACCATAAGGCCAAGCAAGGAGTGCCGTGAAGAAGGAGAACTTCCGTGGGCCACACTCACAGCTAAACCCACGCCGACTAACGCAACCAAAAAAATATTTGAAGATCTCATCTGTACTCCCAAATTAAAGATTTCTTTATATTTAAAGACAACGGCAACGCGGAACATAAACTAATTTAGGCGGAACATACAAGTAAAATTGAGCCGTCGCATTACACAGGGTCGGAGTCAAGCAAACCGCGCAATTAGATTAATCCGCCGCCCCGCCTTGGTGGGAAGTCGCTTTTTTTTCTTTGCCGGGATTAAGTGGGCCATCGATGCGGACGATTTTGCCGTCAAAATTTTTGTCGATTTCAGTACGGACCACTTTACCGCCCCGGTAGTAAACCCACATATCGGGTTTGCCGTCTGAGTTGCGGTCCACTTCTTTTTTTCTCAACTCGTTGTGAAAATAATATTTCCAGATATTGGTGTTTCCGTCAGCTTGGGTTTTCTTGCGGACTTCGCCCGTTTGGGGATCGTATTCGGTAACCACGTCCACCACCCCGTCGTAATCCAGATCCGCTTCGGTTTTGACCAACTTGCCTTTTTCAAAATGCTTGGCCAAATCGATTTTTCCGTCATGATTCAAATCAAAAAGTTGCATTACCAACTGCCGGGAGCCGTCGGGTTTCTTTTTGAAAATAATAAAAATATCGGGATTCCCCTTACCTTGGGAGTTGAGTTTTTCGACCACTTCATCATCGGGAAGATTGGTCAGGTACTCGTCCAATTTGATGGTTTGAATCAGTGCTTTTCCCTTAACCACTTCTTGGGCCGTACCGGGCTTAGGTCCCGCGGCATCGTCTTTTTTCGCGTCCTTGGCATCGGCGCCCATGGCGGCAACGGCAAAGCTCAAGCTCAATATCAAAACCCAGGTTTTCATTGTGATCTTCAATTTGTAACCCCCCAACTCACTCTATTTTAATGGCAAGGCCCGCTGAAAGAGAAATCAATTTTAAAGATCAGGAAAGAAGCCTATGGATATATAGTAGTCAAAGCCGTTCACGTTGGAAAATTGATAGTATTTCGCGCTGACGTTGGCTCCAAACTGGCCGGAAATCCGGCCCATCAGCCCTATGCCGAAATCGTTAATGAAAAACAGGCCGTTGGTCCGCTCTGTGTAGTTCATGACCGTCGTCGACACAAATTGGTAAATGCCTCCCGCCCCCACGGAGACGTAGGGACTGAAATCCTCGTTCCAAAAGCGATACCGCCCCTGAACCGACAACCAGTGGTCAGACTGATCCACGTTAATGGAATCGGTTCCGTCTTCACCCGGCGCAAAATAAATATAGCTTAGCCCCACGGACCAGTGGTCATGGATTACGAAATTTTCTAATCCATAGGAAGTCTGTGATTGCCGACCCATCTGGCCGGTGGCGTCAGTGTAACTTGTTCCGCCGAAAATAGGGCCTACGTACAGGGAATCGGCCCGAGACAACGGCGCCACAAAAAATAGAAATATCGCGCAAACAAAAATTCCTATTTTCATGGCGGCGACCCGGTCGAAAACAAAGTGGCGCCACAACCCAAGCTGCCACCAGCGAGTTCCCCAGAAAACATTCGTGTCACGTTATCGCAGAGGGATCCCGAGGGCTTGCGGTCTTGAAAAAAGAGTTTAACCAATTCTCCCATGCTGATGTAGCGCTTGTCACTTTGCTGAGAATAAATATTGGAGTAGCGATCCATGAAAGTGATGGTCGCCTGCTCGGCGGCAAGGTCGCCCCAATCTTGCGCAGCTAGATAGAGCACACGACTGAAAAACGAGCCAAGCCAATGAATGTCCAGGCCCGAGCCGGAGTTCCGCCCCTGCCCCGAGTAAGATTCCATTATGAGCCTTTGTTGCCCGCCGGCGGTCAAAGGAAAGATTTTGTCCTTAGACAAATCCCGAAACGACTGGGTCGGCAACGAAGCCGAAATCCATCCCGGATTTCGCGAGTATTCGTAACCAAAGTAATCGGCCATGCCCTCGTTGAGGCCGCCGAAGATAAAACTGTTCACCTTCGCCAGCTCCTTGTTCGTCAAGGCGATTGGGGTTTCTGGATCAGAGGGATATTGGGAGTCAGCGAAGGGATCGGTGGCGGGGCCCCAGTCATCGGCCTCCGCGACATCCAAAGTCCGATTTAAATTCAGTGAAACCTCCGGGCTCATGGTTCCCTTCTTGATGTTCTCCGCGCTCACCGCTTTGAACCTGGCCATGAAAACATTGTGCAAATACTCATGGGCGAGGACGCCACCATTAAAGGAGAGGGGAACGTCGGCGCTGTTGAAAGGATTGATCCAAAACATATCCAAGCTGGGCACAAAGGCCGCATTGTTGATCGTATTAACCTGCTGGTGTCCGTAATTATGGGCCACGGTCACGTTCATCAAAACAATCCGGGGAAAGGTCAAACCCTTGTTACCATCGACGGCATCGTAAAAGTTTTTAATGTACTCGAAATGATACATGGCAGCCGACATGGCCAGAGACTGAAAATCAGCGGGATGAAGAACGCCGCCCACATCAATGAAGTGGGCCGACGGGGTCGTTCCCATATCCGCCGAAGCGATCCTCTCGTCCCCCGAATTGTCCACATAGGTATTGAAACTGCCCTCGTCATAAATGACCGCCGTCGTTCCGGCCATGGCGTGAATGTCGGTAATGGTGTGAAGGTCCACGTCTTGAAGGGCATAATGCCCCGTGTGGTCATCCAAGGGAATGCGAATTTTATAGTCGCCATCGGCAGGAGACACCGGCGTGCACCCCGATAGCGCAAAAATAACGATCCCCCAAAAAATCACTACAATTTTTGAGAATTCTTTCTTCACAAAAATACTCCCGCGCTGGTAAACATTAGCAATACTGAGACCATGGAATTAATTTCATTAGCGGACGTCGAAAAGCATCCACGTTTACGATGAAGTTTTCTGATAATTGAGGTTGGCCATTTTGAGCTCCGAATTTGTTAATTTTGCAAATGAACTTAATGGAAAACAGTGGGAAGCCGTTCAAGCCACCCAAGGAGCCGTGTTGATCTTGGCCGGAGCGGGCAGCGGCAAGACCCGTGCTCTCACTTATCGCGTGGCCTATCTAGTCGCCACGGGCTTGGCTTCGCCCTCTGAAATTCTGGCCGTCACTTTCACGAACAAGTCCGCCAAAGAAATGCTGGAGCGGGCGGAAAAACTCTTGAGCCGCGTGGGGCATTCGCCAAGCCAAAGCAGCCCCTACGGCCAAGACAGGCTTTGGATCAGTACTTTCCACTCCTCCTGCGCACGCATTCTACGCCAGCATATCCCGCTCCTGGGTTACGACCGGAGCTTCGCCATCTATGACGACTCAGACCAACTTTCCGTTATCAAAAAAGTTTGCGAGTCCCTTAACATCAACGACAAGATCTATCCGCCGAAGACATTCCAATATCAAATCGGCCAAGCCAAGCATCAATTTTTAAACGCCGACGATTTCAAAAGAAGGCGGAAGAATTTCATGGACGAAAAAATAGGAGATGTTTTTCAAGCCTACGAAAATGAAATGCGCAAGAACA
>Ga0206839_1053_pt3 | contig 24867 bp, 28 predicted proteins | sample Alteio_BWOrgCont_27_FD_152883 | JGI IMG/M metagenome (GOLD analysis project Ga0206839, IMG submission 152883) | Enriched cells from forest soil in Barre Woods Harvard Forest LTER site, Petersham, Massachusetts, United States -... | ecosystem: Environmental > Terrestrial > Soil > Temperate forest >... | reverse complement strand
TTTTGTCACTGGGGAGATGCACAACGACATGCGTTTATTTGGCGCGCATAACTATTCTCGAGATCTCGCTCCACGTCCTTTGGCGAATGATCTGATTCTGTTTCCCGATGTGAGCGGTATGAACGCGTTATTTTGGCTCAAGTGTATTCGCAATCACGACTTTGTCCTTGGTGGTGGCTATCACTTGTATGGTACGACTTACTCGGCCTACATTGCTTCGGTAGACAAGAACGCGCAGGTGCCTGGTGGCGTCAGACGGTGGCTTCCTGAAAATGGCATGCAATGTGAAAGTGATCAGGCACCTATTGGCGTGACTCATGATGACAATGTTCTTTTCTACACGAGGGCAGGTAATGTTGATGTGGTATATTGCGATACGGGCCTCGATGATGACCGTACACTGGTGGTTGAGAAGAACTGCTTCGTGGAGCTAAATGTGAATACATGGACTGCGTTTAAGCCGGCCACACGCGTGTTTTCTTGCGTCAATCTGCCCAACGCTGTGCGTAAGACTCTCTTTCACGATGCTGCTGCTTTTATGGAAACGTGCGAGGCACGCTCTTGCCGGCCTCCCATGTTGATGGCTTCTCGACGCGCGCTGCTTATTGCAAATGCGAGTACTTGGGAAGTCCGTTTGTACAATTACGCTCAATTGCCTGTCAACAGTCGTGTTCGCGGTGGTGAAAATGGTGCCACCAAGAGTGCTGGCACAACAAACACGAACGTGGAGGAGACCATCAGCGCGTCATATGCTGTAGAGGCAGAGGCGAATAGTGGTACCGAAATGAAGAATTCGACAAGGACACCGTTTGATTTCCCAAATACTGTCAGCAGCGACACTGTTCCAATTGCCCCGCACACCGACGGTTCAAGTACACGAGCAAACACGAGTCCATCGTGGTTGCTTGCGTTTCCAAATTCCGCGTGGAGCGTCGATTTCGTTGCGCATCGTGCTGCGGTGCTAGACATCCAGGGTGTGCTCCATTTAATTGATTTGTAGGCGCTCGTTTGCTGTGAGTAGAGTTGCTTCTGTTCGTTGCTAAACACGCACGTACGCACATGTGTCTACTGTGAAGCGATATTTTTGCGAAAGTACTGGTCGCACACGATTAGTTCGGTTGGGCGACGATACGTTAAACTTTTTGTCTTGGTACTTTCTAAGAACACGGTTCTCACGTTGAGCATTTAGTGAAGCGCCGCCAAGGGTAAATTCATTGCTGCTTGCGCGGCTCCAAGTTCTCGATCCTGCAACACGGATGGACGGCCGTTGAATACTACGTCGTGCGGCAATGTCGGTTGACGCATGCAAACATCCGCGACGCAAAAGGATAAATCACATGTGCCGCAGGTGAATCCACGTCGAGTGATCCTCGCGCTGCAACAGCGGCATACCACGCGCGCCATTGAACTTATGGTGGTTAGTGTCAGATCGTGAGCGTGAAAGGACGGGTTACAAGAAATGGTGAGCAGTTGCATTTGGTAGCAAGCATCCAAAAATCGCGCCGCGTATTGGGCTTGCATTAGTACGCCGATGGCTGCTGCACGTTTACGGCGGGCACTTTGGTTTCGCTGGCTACCACGACGTTGCGGGTTTAGGTCACGAGGCACTGCGTTACGCTGTCCATTGCGATTGTGACTGCGATTACGATTTCGATTACGGTTGCGGTATCGGTGGCTATGACGTAGTTCGAGGGTCGAACACGACGCCCATCGACGGCGAGAGTGGATCGAATGGCGATAGATCGAGACAGACGCGACCGTAGCGAGAAACAAAGTTGGCAAGAAAGCCAGGACTGCAGGTACGATGAAGACGATCCAAGGAATAGTATCGTCGCCACTTGGTCACCCACGTATGACACACAAACACCAAAAATTAGCGGCAAGCATTAGACACATCAAACAAAATTAGGGGACGCGTGCCGCTCGCCAAAGGCGCCATTGCCCCTTGCGCGGTAGACAAGTAACGCAACTCAACGAACAAGGGGTAATGGCGCCTTTGGCGAGCGGCACGAGTTCCCTAATATATGTACGGGGTCGCGTACCCGAAAGCGTCGTAACGCAGGGACAAGAGCACAAGCGCCAGTGGAAACGGTATCAACGTGCAGCAAAAGAGCACAATGTGTCCCCAGGTGGTTGCGCCTCGAAAAACGAGCACAACGAACCAAAATGCTGCATACACGCGCAACAATGGCATACACGCACAAGCGCAAGTGTAAGCGCAAGGGTTCGTTGTAAGTTGAGTCGGTCAGGATTACAAGTCAGTGTACATAGTGCGTTCATGTATTGCACACGTGGGCAAAAAAATCTTACTTGTGACCAGTAACGCGGGAAGCATCAGCGGCCAAAGGGAGATGGTAACGTCAATTAGCCTCAGAAAAAGTAGCACAACCAAACACACGACCGGTCCAAAGAAACACAACCACGAGAGAACGCAGGGTCCAAAGACGTCCATGTTCGTTTCTGTTCTTTGACGACTCCCAAAGCAGCAATACGGAGTGCTCAGCGGAATGCAGGCCAATGCCAAACAAAGCCACAATGGGACAAAGGCAACATGATAAGACAGACCCGCACCACACGCGCGAGCAAACGAGAGCATCACGGTCGCAAAAATCAGGCTCAGCTGTACGCACGCCTTAATGTGCATCCTTGCATTATTGGACAAACAGAACGAGTGCGACATGATCAACTTGACACACCCTCCAGCTTCATCGTATGCGCGCTGCTCAAATAATGGTGTACATTGCGCGGTCACAGAACCTACAGCACATCACATCTTCCATGACCACTCGAAGCTCATCTTCGCTTTCTGTGCAACATGCAAACACAATTACGCATGGCTTACCGTATTGAGCTGCACACGTGCAAATAGCAATCACTGAAAACCAACCGAGGCCAAACACAAACGGAACCGTCGACAGAACACTGTTTCCCACAATGACTCAATTAAAATAAGCGCGACAGACAACAAATGGGAGCGTGGCAGGATGTGTAAACTTACGCAATGTGTCCAAATTCGACCAAACTTGCGCAAACAAGCATAATGCCGATGCCAAATGATAGTGCAAGAACAATTGGAAGGATTGGCCCCTCGAGCCAATGAAAACAGAATGTACATTGACGTTGTCGCACACGTTGCTTTAATAACGAATATGCTTGGTGCGCCTATCCTTACAAAGCACGGCAACGCAGTGTGTCCAAAATGGATCAACGTGTCGCAGTGCACGCAATGCCCTTTACGCTCTTACCGCTTGGGAATCTTCTCGCAACTGTTGCCGACAAATTAAACTTGGGTTGCGCAAAACACATCGTATCCACTTGACCTCGTCATGTGAAAGCGCCGGCGTCTCATAACCGTGCTCGCAATCTGCGGTTAAAAATGGCACAGCAAATTTGGTATCGTCATACTCTTGTGCGAATTCTGGCGACCCGACAGAAAAATTAGATTGCAAAGGATTCGTCTGTCGCACAACGTCCATGTCAATAGGTATGACAGAGCTCACACCGTCGCGGCGCGCATCAAGACGGGCACACAGGCCCTCCATGTCAAAGGCACGACGCACGATTGGACGTGGAAAAAGTGCATAGTGCTTGTCACTGCGAGGCAACGGCTCGGGAAACTTGGTGTCTCTGTCAATGTCAATGCTAACGACGCCAACATTCTCTTGATGAGACGCTGCATCACCGTCGTCAGGCGGGATATTCGTATGATGAGACGCTGCATCATCGTCGTCAGGCGTGATATTCGTACGAATATCAGGTGGTGCGTTCCGACCGTAATGGCACGTGGAGTGGGTTGCCTCGGTGTACAAATCATACAAAAGCAGTTGCGGCAATACTTGTGTTAACCACTTGCGCCAAATGACAGGAGCACTCGAAGCTTTGCGCCAATCACGAGAAACGCGCGCCACGAGAACCAAGGTGCGCAAATCCAAATACAAGCATATGTGTTGCACCGCATCCCGCGCAAGCATGTTGTGGTTTGTAACCTCGGCCTCCCGACTGCTTGACGACGGTGCTTAATCTCGCAAACGCACAGCTCGGTAGTTGAACAAGCAAGCGCGTCAAGAACTATCAAGCCTAGACAAAACATGTTTGCCCTCTCTCGGAAAAATATCGAGTGAGTGATCAACTCACATTGGTAGGAGGCAATGTACGTACGTACAGATAAATCCATTGCAATTGCAATATGAGCAGCAGCACGCTTCAAGTGGGGCAAAGAATAAAAAAAAGGTTCAAAGCTTGTAGTTTTATTGTAAACACGGATGCCGACAGAAGCCACATGCAAACTAGAATCGTGTTGGCCAGGTGATGGTGAAGAGTCAAGCATAGAATTTGATCACGCTCTGCGATTGGGCAACGTCGACAAGTGTGTGCAACTCTTGTCGCAGGACCCACTCCTTGCAATCAGGCCAAAAGTGTTGGTTGTCGCAGCAGGGACGGCAGGTAAATATTTGGTTCTGTTCCACGTTATCTTGGCGTTTGCGCCCACCGACTTTTTGTTGAGCGAACGCGCTCTCAAGCAATTGCACTTTATCGCCCGTCAAGGATGGGACGCTCAGTTGATAGATTTGTTACATCGAGAACCGTCTTTGCTCACACGAAGAGACTCTCGCACAGGCGACAATGTGATGCATGCAGCCTGTCGTGCCAGTGAGACACCTGCGTCACAAATCATCTGTGCGATCGGTAAAGCATTCCCTGATTTGTCGCGTGAGGCTATCAACAAACAAAATAAAAACGGCGATACACCACTGCACGTGTGCTGTTCATCATCAGCTCAAACCAAACAAAACAAGGACTTTCGAGCCACACCCGTCGAACAATTGTTATTGCTGCGACCCGATGTGGCGTTGGTGAATAGCGCAAATTTGACACCTTTGCAGGTCGCCGAATGCAACGAGCGTCACACTGCCGCTCTCACCATCAATCGCAATCATTGAATACGAATGTGTCGTACCTAACCAACTCGTCTGTTGCTTGCCGGGACGAACAGATCATATGAACCAATATTCGGGTTACGCGTTGTTCAATAAGTACGTTTCTATTTTCTTGAAACAATGCTATCGTGTGCGTCATGGTGTGGTGGATTCATGTAAGGCCGCCAATCGGGAAGCAGCGCGTCGAATCGAATATTCAGTTTCCGTTTTGGCCCTCGACCTACGAGCAGTCGGGCGTGTACATAAACACCAAAATTACCTTTGCTCAACGTGTTGTCGCGCAGTAGGGATATGTCAGCAATAGTTTTGGCTTAACGCGCTGTCTCAGCAACAAAAGCTCTAAATTACTTTGGCTTAACGCTCTGTCACGAGCAGCGACCTACGTCAGTAACAAAAACAATCACATAAAATTTGGGAACCTTGGCCTTGTCATATTAGAGAATCATTGCAAACGCAAATCTAGTCATCGTCGTTTTGGTCACTGCTCTGGCTAGCGCCTTCTTGGTCGCCCTCTTCGCTCTCATTGTCATTGTCGTCCTTTTGGTCCTTGAATTGTTTCTGTCGATGTCGTTTACACTGTTTGTTTGGTTTGCCTGACGACTGTTCATCACGCAGAGCCAATTCGGCAACGCGTGCGGCCACGGTTTTAGCCAATACAAGCGGAGTAGTTGGTCCTCCAATGACTGAGCTCTCGGTCAGAGTGGGATTGAGGAATTGTATGTACCCATACAGCATATTTGGACCGCATCCTACCAATACTTGCGCAAGCAGGATGCCCGTATCCGCGGGGTTCAAATCCGGGAACAAAAATGGACTCAACCGCTGCACCAAAGCGCCTGGTTGCATTGTCAAGCCAGAGAATATCGGAGTGGTACTGGTGTCGGGACATGAGAACAGGAAAAACCCAGTCGGGCATGCAATATCGGGATCGACAGGAGTGTGAACGATCTCAAATATGTTGGGGCACGCAAAACAGGCCTTGGTGGCCTTGTCTTCGCAGTGTTTTCGGTCCTCATCGAACCTTGGCTTTTGCGCGAGAAGTTTAAGCTGCGCTTCTGCCGCAACTGCCTTGGGTGAGCGTAGCAATACAGTAGCTGTCACTTGTCCTGTTGTGGGACTTAGGAAGACGAGCGGCATGTATCCAACAATCGGAGGGCTCTGTTGAACGGCGACCAACACGAACACTGCACCCGTGGTTCCTGCATCTGGATAGGTGCACTCATTTAATCTCTCGACGAGAATGCCTGGCGCAATGGCGGTGATGACGTTTGCGATACCCGGAACCGTGGTTGGAGTTGTACGCAATTCGGCAAACGGCGCGGCACGATTTTCATAGACACGTCCACGGCACACGGGTATTTGTATAGGTCCGTTGGTCGCGCTGTTGAACGCGGTAGTCAATGTCATGGAGAACGTCGGTGCGACAGCGCATGGGACTTGTGGCTCAAGTAACACATTGATAGGAAACAACAGAATGCGGCTGTTGACCTCTGGGCAGCAATCCTTTAGGTTTTTCGCCTGTTCCATTATCCCTGTGCTTTTTTTTTATTCTTGGAGCGAAACAAATTGCCGAGCAAAAAATATTTTTTTGGGAAGCCCTCTCCAACCCAACCACCTACTCGGGAACGGCGAGCTGCTCCAACAAGGCAACGTAGCCGTGTAGCCGTGCTTGGTTTCGTTATCATTTGAACACGACGCGAAAGAGTGGATCGTTCGTTCAAGCGTTCAAGCAGGAAAAGATCAGCATCGGCATTGGCATTGGCATTGGCATTGGCATGCATGTTTGTTGCAACAGGTTTTATACAATGTCGTCCAAATGCCGAGGTTTACGTTGCCTTGGATACCACGATGATCCGTATCCATAACTATAACCGCTTTGATGAGCGTTGCCAAACACACCCATCATCATTCGCATCAATTGACTCAAGGTGCTAAAGATAGGCAGGTCACGAAGATATCGCAGGTTCTTCTTGACCAGTATGGCAAACCACACCACGTTGAGCGCGTAAACAAATACAAGCAATGCGATCACTAGCAGCGTCCATGGACTGAGCCACGACATTGCAGGAAGCAACTTGAATGCGAATACGACCGCGAATAAGAACAAACGAGCAACACAGTACGTTGCTACGGTCAAGTTCGAACAAATAGCGCACGCTCGGGTGTTGCTACGACCAACGTGGAAAAAGAGCCAAGTCAGGTTCAAAAAGATCACAGGCAGCTCGCTGCAGAAGAATAACAATATTGCCGTGATTACTGTTTCTTGGCCACACAATAAACCATGAATGAAGGCGAGTGTCGTAACGTGATGGAATGCAACCGCGGCAGGATGAGCGACGTCTCGCTTGTCTTCTGTCTCTTCACTCTCTCCAATCACTCCAATCCCTCCTGTCTCCGTCGCCTCTGTGTCGTCCACACGAATGTGAACATGAGCATACGACGACCTAGCCTTGGTCCTCTTATTTACTTGCCACATTTGATAACTTTTGAGCATGTCAAATACCAAATAAGCGCTCGATGTTGCGCGACAGTCCACCAGTTGATCCAAGTCAGTTAGACCCAACAAAAAGCCATAACCGTACATGACCGTATACACCGCGTGCAGAAGCGCGACAACGCGAACAGGCACCTCGAGTACACGACGTTGTATCTCGCAATCAGGTACAAATGCAGGGCGAAAGCGCGCGTATAGCCATTCAAAGACTTTGTAGTAAAACACGTGCGTTGCAATCCAAAAGCCAAGCGATAGCAGCATGTTTTTGGCCTTTAAGGATACTTGGCAATTGCCAATGGCCACTCTTTCCTCCTTGTTCTTTATTTTTTCTTGAGCAATGCTCTGTTGGTACGATTTTCGTGATTCAAATTGTCCCACCAAAGACGTTGAACGATTTTTTGGTACAAGTGAGTGCGCAGCGGTATGTGCGTGTGAATGCCGAATATTTGGCATAGCTTCGGTACGAGCACACAGAACCGAGCACCGAGAGAGCAAAGTTGCTTCTGTGCGACATTTTGATGTGCGCACAAATACCAAAACGCTCAATCAGATTAACCCGACACAATAGCAACGTAAAGAGCTATGCCAAGGGCATCCAGGCATTTGCTACCGTCACTCATCTTCACGCCCTACGTTGATAAGAGCAGTGCGAAGAAATTGTGACGCAGAAAAGAAAAGGGAGAACAGAACCTGAGTAGTGTGTAATCGTTATACCTATCACACATGAAGAGGAGGTCACAACGTAAACTTGAAAAGGACAAGTTGGTGCTTCGTGCGTGTTTGGGACGTTCGCTTGTTCATCCAAATGCGTTGACACGCGCAGGTGTGACGCCACCGGGTTCATCATTGTCCACAAATGCCGCTGCCAGTGCAGCTGCTAGCGCGGCGGCCGTATCATTATCACAAATGGCGCAGGTACCGCCAGAACATGTCTTTTCGGCAAGTCCATCGATCACGGCGACACTCGACGCCGATAATAGTGGCGATATCAGTGCCCAAACGCCTGACGTCGATTCGAACGCGGACTTGAGTGGCGTTGAGACTTCTCCACAAAGTACTATTTTTGATGAGACTGACGATGCAGCACCAACATCGGTTACACTACGCGAACTGCGTGCAGATTCGGATACAAAAACGAGCGCAAGTACCTTGGAGCTCCAAGTCCCCGTACAAACACGAACAAAAGAGCGTGCCAAGTCATCTTTCACGAAACCACAGGTAAAGTCTAGTGAGTCGAGCCTAAAAGAGTCAAAACCACAAAAAGTGCAACGAACGGCAAAGCAGCGGATCGTCAGAAGCGTTGATGTGGCGACGGCTGACGATTCCCTCGAATGGATAGCGAGCTTGCGGGGATTGCAAAACAACTTGGAACGTGGTGTGATCAGAAACGCGCGGTCGCTCGACTCTAAAAACGCAGCGACAGGATATGCAATTCAAATTGAATGGTTGGGTACGTTGGTTGCACAGAATCAGGATGCTCCGCATGCGTCCCGTGTAGTCTCAAAAGACGCGTCATATGAATCTGTTCGATGGACTTGGCAACAACGCAAGAGTGTCGAACCTAATGATGATTGTCGCGATCACGATCGCTCGGACCCAAATAATTATGCTAGTACCACTTCAAGTACGACGAATCCAGGTCCAAGCACAATGGACAATCAAATGACGCTACCATATATTCCGCTGCCATGCAATGGCGCCATCGCAGTGCTCTGTTCGATCTCGATACATGATCAAAGCGGCGCGACAAATGAAGCATCACTTCAGCACCGCCAGGATTTCGTTTTGCACACCGTCACCCAACGCGGTTGGCCAACATCCGTCGCACACGATGGCAGCAGTAGTGCTGAAGCCGATAGTAGTTTGAAAGTGCTTGAATGCATACCACTTCCTGCAAAACCTGTCGCGACGCGTTCTGTACCTGCCCCGCGGGTGTCACTCACATTCCATCTTGCGCTTGCGTCCTCATTGGTATTCTCACTGACGCACGACGATACTGCTTCGCCGTCAAAACGCGACACGCGACAGGCTCAGTGCGCTGTTCTGTTGCCACATTTACAGGTCACAAATTTGCCCATGTACGTACCATTATCAGCGTCGAGTGACTCTGCGACACTCGCATATCGAGCCGACATTGTCGCAGCCGTGATCGCTTCCTTCTAAAGGGGATCGCTTTCGCGCTCCCCTTGACCCCTTTCGGGTGTGCTTGTTAGCACTTTCGCGCTCCCCTTGACCTCTTTGTAGTGGTCTTGTTAATACTCCACCATCCGTTGGACCCTTTTGGTGTTCTTGTCAATAGTCTCGCGCGCCCATTGACCTCTGTGGGTGACCTTGTTAATACAGGCGACCTCCTTTTAAGGTGTGCTCGTGGTTCAGGCGAACGCCTTTGTGGGATTGGGTGTTTGTTAAAACGCATCCGAAAGACGGGGGCTAATAACAAAAAAAGAAAAGGACTGATTGCAAGCATATTGTAGCGTACATCACAAGAAAAATGTTGCAACAGCCACCAACATCGATGACGGTGCGGAAGAGGGACATGATTCGTTCACTTGCGCAACAGATTATTGGGGCTGCGTTTCGTCCGTCAGACGACAATATTAGCGTGATCTTACCTGGATTGTTATTGAGCTCAGCTGCCGCAGCGCAAGACCCATCTAACTTGCACCGGTATGGCGTAACACATGTTCTGAATGTAGGAGGTTCTCTGCCGCCTGAAATCATAGCTCAACGTTCGCCTCGACCACCACCTCAACTTCAGCAGGGGCGCACATCATTAGATGCCAAGTCCTTTCAAAAGCGCATGTTGCCTGGGCAAAGAGTGTTTGGTTCACAATCAATACCAAAGGAACGCCGTGCTCAGGCGATCGTACCTACGTCTGTTCCTGTTGTCGGAACTTCTAGGCAGTCAAAGAGGACACCTCAGATAGCGTATCGTTACATTGACATTCTAGATACACCGTGGAGCGACATTGCACATCATTTTGGACATTCGGCCAAGTTCATTCACGATGCGCGACAATCGGGCGGAGTCGTTTTGGTACATTGCCAAGCAGGTGTATCGCGCAGCCCAACTGTAATCGCCAACTATTTGATGACGCATCAGAATGCCAGTCTTGAACAGGCCTTGACGCACTTGAAACGCCGTCGCAGTATCGTTGCCCCCAATGACGGGTTTCTGCAACAATTACGAGCACAAGAGAAGAAGCTGCTTTCAAAGGGGAGCCTTGCACGCTCCCCTAAACCCCTGCGGCTGTCGCCATGATGCGCGCACGCATTCATTGTCACCGTGTGGGGTAGTCATTGGCGTCTCCTTATAACGCGCACGTGCTCTAAACATTTTTGCGGCGCGGTGAACTGTAGTAATGTGGCTTATTTGTGGGGTGATACGTTTTTTAGACTGGTTTGTTTGAATTTGTGCGCGATTAACAAGTGCGTAGCATAACGAGCTTCATTGTTTAGTAAGAATCTTCTGGAGGGCTAGTAGAGACAGTACGGGTAATGCAACGCAAACCTGATCGTCAAGAACGCAAAGTGGCAATATCAGGTTTTGATGCTTGCCGTGCTTTGAATTGCTTGACGCGTTTTTTTTAGATTTGGTGGGCGGGACAGACGACGACATTGAAGAGTTTTGTCATTTGGATTTGGAATCTTTGGGAACCGACGAAGACAAGGTTCGCCTCAAACTTCAGGCATACCTCAAGCAGTTTTCGGATGCTGATGACTTGGACGTTCTTCGCCTGGAAGGACGACTTGTCAGTTTGTGGCGCAAGCGCGTGTCATGTAATTATTGCCACTGTGATAATGTCTAAATGTCATATGCAGCTTGGAGGCTCAGCCACATGGTGGGAAAGATGCGTGCCGAGATCAACGTCAATTATATTCCTCGCTTGTTTGGAAAGAAGGTTGGCTTGGACTCTGAAACCGCCGCTGCGGCTTACAAAGACTTTATCATTCGCCATGATCGGGATCGGGATTGGCAAGGCACCACTATAAAAACTATCGAGGCTTTACGCGGGAAAATAGACTCTGATGTCCTGTTGCGTTTGATAATTGGTTGGAAGCAAGGTGATGAACGTGCTTGTCGTCTTTTAGCATAGCGTTTGTGCCGAAATAATCATTGTGCCTTTACCAAAAAATCGTTAAAACAACCATGTTTGCACCGCGTGATCATACGCAGAGAGCGGATGCCACGCGTGTAGCGTACAGCACTACCGGTATTAAAAATTTATAGACATGGATGCCAAGGCCGTACTGGATCGGGTGATATCATTCACTGCATCAACACGCACTTGCTGCAAACCCTACACTGTTGCGGAATATTCTATTTATCACAAATCAAATCCAACAAGACAAAGTCTCACATATGCGCGCTCAGCGCAAGGGGTTCAAAGGGGAAGCCGCAGGCGTCCCCTTCGTATCAACTCGCAGTGCACGCGAATATCATCGTCGGTTCGCACAAGCACGGCTGCGCACGTATTTTTAATGTGCAGCGTGAAATTGTGATCCAAAGGTTTCAGGAGCGACACAACACAACCCGCTGTAGGTCCAGGATAACCGGGGAACAAACCGAGCGCAGAATCTGGAAAACAAAACCTCATTTCTGGAGGATATCCCGCGTCCGCGCGCCATGTTAGTTGCCAAATCACGAGGACGGTAAGACACACTGCTGTCGTGTGCGGTGAGCTAATAGTAGTAGTAAAAGTAATTAGCAGATGCGTTTGGTGGATTGTCAGTCCGAGTCGCGTAACCCGGATTGCCAAAAGCAGATGCGTTCTCCGGAGTGCTCGGTGTGTATGATGGACTATTGGGACCGTAAGAAGGGCTGTGTGGTGCGTACACAGGGCTCTGCGGTTCGTGCGACGAAGTGCGTGGTGCGTACACGGGGCTGTTGGGACTGTAATAATCTTCTGCTCCTTGAGTAAGTTCAGGTGGTTCGTTGAAAACTGCTCGGGGAAGCGGCTTTGCAGCAGCTTTTGATTCAAACACTGGGTCTATCCCTGTTTCCGGCTCTGCCGCGTGCTTTGCAATGTTGTTGGCAGTGTTTAGCCAAAAGTCAATGTGCCGTTTCTCTGTCTTGATCCACTCGGCTCGCTTTGCGTGCGGAAAGCGACACGTCTTGCCAAAATCAATAAGGTAGGCGCGAATATAATTTGCTTGGTCGTCGAGCTCCAACAGCATATTTTGTTGGTTCCACAAATCGGCGTGGATAAAGCCGGCCGCGGCCATTTTGTCAACGAGAGCGTACAAGTCGTGTTTGATTTTGTCGGCAAACTGTATGTAGAGACTCGGAGCGAGGGACGCATAATGAATGATGTTGATCGGCAGTCTTTGCTGACCAATTACTTCGATGCGACCATTTTTACGATCTCCTGCAAGAGGACAGGTGCGGCTGAAGACGACAGTCGGACCCACATCGAGCTGCGCCATTGATCTCGCAAGCTCAATTTCTGGGTGCGCTATACCCGCTGATGATTCCGCGCGCCGCGTGCCAGGAAAGTCAGCACACTGCGGACCATGCTCGATGTTCTCCACACCTTGAATCGGTAACTCTCCCTCGATGATGGTCGCTTTGGCCACGAATGGACAGTGTATTTGTCTTGTGAGAATCTCTCGCATGTATTTACCTTCAGCGCGTTTCGGTAGGGGTCCCAAAGTAAGGTATTTGCGCTTTGGATCACACAATTCGAACGCTTGCCCAAACGTGCCGCTGCCTATTACGTTGCCAATTGCATACCGTTCTGACGCCTTTTGCTCGTCCAACGCCATTCGCATGCACTTTTGCTGTTGCACAGCCCTGGTTTCTGGCTCTACCTGCCGCGACTCGGACTCGGACGCTTCCGCTTCCGCTTCCGCTTCTTCATCAAAGGCATTAATGACACGCCGTTTCTTTGAAGCCTTGGTTTCCTCTGTTGCTTCGGGTGGAGCAGTTCTTTTTCTCATCGTTACACTGCACGCGAGTGTTGTGATGAACCAGCAATGTGTGTGTGTAAGCGAATGCTAGGATGAACGTCTAATGTCGAATATCAAAGGTTTGTTCATTTTTATTGGAGTCGGTTTGTTTTGTTCTGACATCTAAACAGTGAACACTGCAATGATCACTTAATATCTAAACAGTGAACACTGCAATGATCACTTAATGAGGAAGCGCTGACCGAGGACATCGTGTTTATTCGCAAACTGTGACGCGCCATATTGGCAACGAGTGCGTGTTTGTGTTGTTTCGTTCGCCAAAAGTAAAACGGGACCAAGAGAACGGCCAGATATTTGGACGAAAAAAAAAGGCAACTCCACAAGCAATGACTGAGCCAACGTATCGGGAAAAACGGACCAAGCACGAACCTGAACGATTCGTACCCGAGAATTTCATGGAAAGACGTCATGTCAAACGAACGCCGCCTGCCGCGAGGACACAGCCAACCAAGACCAAGAACGCTGACGCACAGAAGCGCCAATCAACCAAGGGCAAGAAGGCTGCCGGTCCTAAATATGGCCAACTAATTATGGATGCCATCACTCTTTTCAAAGAACGTCGCGGTTCTTCGCGTGCTGCCATACGCAAGTACGTCGAGGCTCATCTCAAAGGCTCCGAATTCAAGGCGCATATGCTTCGCGCTGCCTTGTCGCGTGGTGCTGAAAGCGGCAAACTCGCTCAAACAGGACAACGCTTCCGCATTGGTGCTAAAGGCAAGAAAGAGATGAAGGAAGCTATTCAATGCTAGCGCGTAAAAATAAAGTTTGCAGCACGCGTGAACGCAAGCTTCAAACGAAACAAACGCGTGGTGCGGCTAACGTGATCCGATGGCAATTATAATGTCAAACACTGCAGCTAGGGCCAAACAGGAACAAAACGCTAACGGTACTTCAATTTGTTATGCGGTAGCACCATTCGGCTTCATAACGGAAGTCAAACACATATTTGGAAGTGCGTACCGCTTCCCCATTACCCTTTGCGCGCGAGGCAATTAGCACAACTTCACGCGCAAGGGGTCGAGGCGCCTTCGGCGAGCGACACGCGTCCCCTAATATATTACTAACGCAAATAATAAACGTTGCTTCTGCTTGATCTTTTATGACACGCAAAAAAACGGAACACACAATCTTACACATTCGTTTATTGGCAGAAAATCATTTTGATGCTTTTGCGCCATCTTGACATGCTTTTGACGCGTGCATCAACAAAAACAACGTCAAAAAACGAGCACGTGCTTTAACAACTTGTGTTTTTTTTGGTTCGGTGGTCTGTGATAAACGCGTTATACTTATGGACGCTTCAAATACAAGTGTTGCATCGTCACAAGATGGTACGTGTATGCTGTGCGTGTTGCACTAAACTGGGTTTGTAGACATGGAGACAGCGGTTATATTGGATTGGATTCGTAATGAACCTGGATGGTCACAAGCAATCCAAACTTACAACGTCCATTCGGCGCACGTCAAGGAGGCAATTGTCAAATTTGTGTTTATGCCTGCGAAACGGCGTGCGGATGAGGCGGCTGCCAAGAGAAAAGCTGAATCAGATCAACGTTTGGCAGTAGTCACTTGACAATTCAGTGTAATGTAACATGCATACGTTTGACGAAGAACTCCTTTGCACCGCATGGCTTCCTCATATTCCCTTGCACGCTTTAAGCATCTTTGTAAACAAATGTACCAGGATTTACTTTAAATACCGTCAATGAAATGTTTTAATAATGACTTTGCGGCCGTAGTACCATGTGCGACAATTAAATGCCTGAAGCACGCGGTCGAAGAAATAACTAGTGATGTGGTGATCACGACTCGCATAAGCGCCAAGCAAATCAAGCAAAGTCGAAACACGTCCACAAATAGTCAACAACAATACTGCGCAAAATCGCATGCGTGCGCGATGCAAGCGGCATGTCTTTGGGGAATGGCTCTCTAACCCAAGCCGTAGGAATCAAGCGGAGAAACATTATGCCCCGTAAATTTTGGTCACATTTAACGATAGCGTTGACTGGTAAAATGCAAGCAAGGCTCAAGGATGGCAGCCTTTTTCGGCCGGACATTCACACGGCACACAGTAAAATGCAGTCATCACCCCACTCACACCACTTGCAGCACTTCCGGGTCCTGCTGTGCAGACTCCACCCGCGGCAGGCAGCGCGTCGATTCGCAACACGTTTTCAAACGAAGTTTGGACGACCGCAGTGCCGGGAACGACAATCAGTTGCTGAACTACGGGCGGCACGTGGCATTCCTTTTCGCCGCGACGTGTGTTGAGGACGCTAGCAACCAAATTGATATTGCAGCCCACAGGATTACCAATGTTACTGAGCAGAACCGATACAAGTTGTGCCGGTTTCGGGCCAGGGACTTGGAAGATTGGATTGGACGTTGTTCCTTGTGGTAAAGAGAAAAGTCCCAGTGGCCCAAAGTTACCCTGCGGCTGTGACAAAGTACTTACGGGTTGGATGCAGTTGGCATTTTTACGATTGACAGACATCTTTCTTTTTTTGGGTAGTGTGCTTTGGACAACGAATTCGGGGGTCCAGTGCGTCTGCTGATCTTTTTTCCACCGATTTAGAAACAATTAAAAAAATTTGTGACGATTGAACCCAAAATCGTCCTTCGCCAAAGCGCACAAACTCCAGTCGCTCTGCAACTCGGTAAACGATCAAATAACAATCATGAGCCATATGAGCGAGTCAACGTTCGACGATGCTAGCGAGCAGAAGCAAGGACAGTGGGATAATCTGATCAAGTCAAGTTTAGCCAGGTGTAACTCGGACGCGACAGAAGAGGAGATAAAGCACTGGCACCAGGCCATTGATTGGGTACACGATTTGCCCATCGGCGATGTTTTTAACACGAATGCAATTGTTCGCATTAATTGGTTGCTTGCAGGTTCGCCCGAAAACACCACATACTGCATTGGTCGCGCGGACGTCTCATCACCGAGTGAGCACGTCCAGAATCAAAATCAGAAGGATAATACGCTGCTGGATTATCACATTTGCGCACAAACGCACGGATTACGATGTGTGCTACAACTCATCAAGATGTCCCAGGCCGAGCAAGATTGCCGGGCAAAACTACTCTTACCGTCAGTGGACGATAATGGAAGCCACGCTTTAGCAGTTCGTAATGCATTTTCAGAGTATGTACGCGTTGCACAGCATCAGGCGTGGCAACTGCCACCGGACCAACAGCGCAAGACAATAAGCGAAATGATGATTGCAAGTTTGAACAGTGTGAAATGGCTTGACGAATCTGAGCAAGCGATTGCGGCCAAAACATTGGAAACATCCGGTCTTGTTTCACGAAAGATCAATGCGAAATACTTGCGACTGCTATGGTTGTCCATGAATTTGTGCTTTGACGTGCGCATGCCGGCGCGCCTTGTACCACGCGCAATGGAGCAGTGGTTGAGTCGCGTGTTGCAATTCATTGTGTCGTACAAGCACAAAGGAGGCGGCGGCGAAACATCACAAACATTGCGCGCTGATGATTATGCGTGGATCTTGGCCGAGTTTGTGAGGATCCATCCATTCATCACTGGCAATGGGCGCACATCGCGCTTGTTGCTACTGCGATTGATGATCGATATGGGTGCACACACCGCCAACATGTTGCGCATCAGCATCAAAAAAGACATGCAAGACCTGAATGCTGCAATCGCACGTTGTATGGACAATTACTTTGTGCGCTTTATCGCTCCACTCGTAAGGCAGCACTGCGCCACTCCGCGCCCCTTGACCCATTTCGCGGACATTCCAAGTTGTGCGCTCGCCCTAACCCCGTTGGCGGATCGCAATGGGACTCGTTCAATCGAAAGTCGTCTTGACTGTTTGCCGCAACGCCCAGAGGAGGAGGCTACGCAGTGCAAGGTCGGCGTAGATTTCGATTGCATGTGGCAAGCTGCGCGACCTTTGGACATTCCAAGTGGCACCCAAATTGACGAAGCATACTTGCGAACTGATTTCGAGTTGCCCAATGGCGAACGTTGGTACGCCCCATTAAGCATGTACCTAACCACCCACGCTTCCTGACTTGCACGAAATGCATTTTTTTGTCAACCTCTGGCGTCGACATGTAACCAAGACCCATTTTGCGGTTTTGAACAGAACTTGCTCAACACTGAACACTTAGTTTATGGCAACGAACACCAAAACGTGCTTACGCATGCCAAATCATCGCGTATGAACGCTTGCATCGCTCTCTCTCTTTGTTGTGTCCACGTGAATCAAAACACACCACTTGACTATCAATGTGTCGCACGAAAGCAACTCGGTATTTTTGCTACCATGTCCCTTATTTCGCGCAAGCGCGCGCATGCGTTCGTCAGTGTGTCATACCGAACCAATTCGGTATTTCGGAATCCGGTTGGATGACCAATGACCGAATCGGTACCAAATATTCGGTGCGGCACACTGGCGTCCGTTGTCTGTATGGTTACCGAAGACGCCTCTTGGCGTTCTTATGGGAGATGGGAGACGTCCTAAAAAATTGACGCTGAAAGGAAAAAAGAAGAGGAAAAGCAAGAGGATCAAATTCCGATTGCTGCACACGTACGCACGCGCGACACGACCTGCGAACGCCGAAAACAAACAAGATGGATATCAAACTCGAGACCAAGATCAATGGTATTGTTCAGGATTTAATCGTGATTGCTCAGCTACAGGAATTTGACAAACTTAGCGTGTCGTCATCACCGCTTCCATTGGCGCCGCAGCGACTGCACATTCAACCCAATTCGTGGATGCAAGGTTTGCGACGCATGTTAAACGGCGACACGCGCGAACACACCAAGCAACATATCGAGAATCTGTACGACGATGCATGTTGTGTCGCGGATACACTGATGAACCACGTTTATCTCAACACGGTATTAGTGCTAAACAAGCAGCAAATGACGGCCAGAGAAAGCAAGGACTATTTGGCGCATCGTCAGGCGCTCGACTTGATCACTGATTGGTTGTCGCAAAGCGTTCCTAAACTTGCCATGCTGCATTCGACGACGTACAACGGCACAGAAACCGTGTTTGTTCTAATTGAACGGCGTACCAAGCAGAAGTTGGACGAGATCAAGGCCTATTGTGCCAAACTGAGCGAAGCATATGCAAGGATGAAGATTTTGTCGCCTCTTTCGGCCGGATTCACTGATGAACTATCCCCGACCACAGTGGCAACCACGCTCACACTCACACCTTTACCGCCCGGCCCCGTCGTCAGTGCAAACTCAATTGCCAGCGCCAACACACGCCCCGAAATCGAAAAGAAAAAGTCCTAGGGGCCGCCTGCGGCTTCCCCTTGACCCCTTGCGCGTTCCCTTGCGCGTTGCTACGGTACATATGCCATTCGGCAAGGTGGTCAGATTTTTGTTGTTGGTATGGTACTCTACGCGCAAGGGGCCAAAAGGCGACTTTTCGAGCATTCTACCGGTATATGTCAAAAATAGAATTTATCACGATCACAATCCATATCATCAAATCTGTATCACCAGTGTGTCTACTCGGTCGTACAACTGGATACCAAAAACGCCGATGACACACTGATCAAGGCTGCTTACGCGCAGTAGTAGTGGTACCGATCAGGCATACGGGTGCGCACGAGCCTTGCCATGCGTAACATCCTTGTGCAATAAAGTTCCATGAACTTCGTGATTGGACAGAGCCAAGAGACATCCAACAGAATCAGCCGTGCGAGAAGACATTTTGGCAACACCAACACATCCGGCAAAATCGGAATCAGCCGTGGTGGTGCGAGAAGATAGCTTCGCCACAACATTACGACTTTGACGGTACTGCTTGTCACGACGACGACAACCGTGACGTACATTTCCTTCTTCCCGAGTGTCCTGCAAGCGATCACATGCACGCTTACAGAAAACTCAACACAACATCGTAAGCAAACCTCAAACGCGCACAACGGATGAAAGGTTTTGCACGACGAGCAAAATCCTGTAACATTCGCATTCAAGTATTACAAAGCACGCAAAACAGAGAAGCAAGCGTACAAAGACGGTACAAAGCAAATACAGTGCAAACACTGTAATGGTACTTACGAAACGATTCAGCGCAAGTCACAACATTCTCGCCTAGAAAGGGTAGAGCCAAGAAAGCATCGCGCGGCGTTTTAAACAAGAGTACAACAGCCTCGCCTTCAACGTTGTAGTTTGCAAATTTGCGAACTGCACAAGCACGCTTGAGCAAAATAACACAACAATGATGTGATCCCATCGTTGTAACTGGTTTCACCTTTGATTTGAACGTTCTCCAACTCCAACGGTATCATGGCACCAAAGAAGCCGGTTTGAGCGTTCAATGCACGATACGGCTTTTTAAAACGAACGTTCGTGGACTTTGCGGGTAATTTGGACAAACGCACGCATCGAGATTGCTGAACGCGTATGACCGGTGCAGAACGACAGTTTTGACAAATTCCGCGTTCGTCGACAAAGCGAGTATGAACAAGCGTATTGTCGAGATGCGAACCGAAACATACTCTCGTCCTGGAACCACTTAACGTAGTCTCAGGCTCAGCGCCAGTTTCACCGAGGTCTCGCAATAAGGTTTTTTCAGTCACGGTGCCGAAAAGAACCTTCTCGTCCATTTCTTGATCACAAGAACGGATATTCGACCGTGAAGTCTTGCGTGATGGACTGGGCGTAAATGCATCAATGCGGGTGCTATTGTAGCTGCGTTCTTTCAACACATTCAGCGAATCACCACGCTTTTCATCATTCGGCTCAGTGTTGCTTTTTGAATCGAGGACAAGTGTCGATGACGGCATTGTGATTGTGATCGGTGGCCGTGAAGACAACAAAGAAGACAAAGAGCCGGCATTAGCAGATTCGCATTGCGATCGAGGAAGCACGGACTTCCAAACACTTGTGTCACGCGTAACAATAGCCTCGCTTTCTGCTTTGCCGCTGATGGCACACGGCGACGACATTGTTGTGCTCATTGTACACTTTAGAGGCGTCGGTCGTTGCAAAGGTAAGGATATGGGAATCGCACGCCGAGGCGTCAAAACAGCGCTTTGTGGTTGAATTGCTGGTATCACCACGTGAGCCAAATTGGGTAATGTGGTGTTTGAATGTGGCATTTGCAATATCATTGGAATATTACCAACGGGCCACACGGGGTTGACGCAAGAAGGACCACCAATGGCAGACATGGACATTGGCAATGTACCGAACCCTTGCTGCATCACGTTAAACGCAACTGGCGCCGTGGCGCTCGGAAGACTGTACGGTAACGGCAATGACAAGGGCAATGTGTGCGCGTAACGTGACGAAAGAATGGATGCATCCTTGTACAGTATCGGCAAGGGCAATGGCAATGCGCGCGGGTAACATGGCGCGAGAATGGGTGTTTTAAGCACCGGTGCCATCATCATTTGAAAATCTACGCTCGTCAAAATGGCCTTGTCGAGGGTAGAGCAAAACGCGGGGTCCTTCAACAATTCGCTGTACGCACTGGCAGCATTGGGATGGATGGTGAAAGACTCGGTAGTTTGCCTAGATCTCTCCACAAAATCGGCCAAGGCTTTTGCACGCAAAAGAGCACTCCATTCACCTGATGCAACGTGATATACTATTACTCATTCACACACAAAAAATTCCACAACAACTTACTTGGCGGCACGGATTGAGGATTGAATTGTCGAACATATTGTACGCGTTCCATTGTCACTGATCAAATATACAAATCAATGCATGAGTCAATGCAATCACGTTTTAGGCATAGCAAGCGAGACAACAAAAATGCAACCGAACCGTTAGTGCGAACAAGCACAATTAGCGACAAATGTGAGGGTACAAGACCAAAAGATAAGCACACGTGGCGTCGAAATTTGAGGTATTAAGCGTATTCGCGTTGCATTGTGTGACGCTGTACAATGACATGACTGTTGGTTTTTTAGAAAATTCGTTGCCAAAGTATTGTGAAAGCACTCTCTAGTGGCAGAAAAAGGAATCTCAACGATTGCCGACCCAAACCCTCCCCTCCAAAAGAACCGCAGATGCAAAATTCAATATCTGCGCCAAGGTATGGCTCAATGCACTCAGCTTGGTCATACCCTCTTGAACATATCCCACCCAAGGCCGCCGAAAAGTCATTCGGGTGCCCACGCATCAGCTACAGGGGTTTAGGGGAGCGCGCAGGGCTCCCCTAGAGGAATGAGCTGGGTATCTGCAAGACAGAAGGCGCGGCGGGATCTTTGCGTTCACGATCTGCAGTCATGGATGCAAAGCTCCTTTGTGAATGCGGTGGTGGCGTAATTGGTGCATTGTGCTCCTCACTTTTGATCATGAACGACGCCGATGTCGGTGTACCACTCACCATTTCGCTTGTACCTGCACCTGTACCTGCACCTACCACATCCGTTGCCATGCCAAAATGGCCCAAGCTTGAATACTCTTGGTCTTGGTGCTCTTCATCGTCATCGTGCCGCTCGCGATATACCTGATCACCATTGTGTTGGCCTTGGTGTGCTTGTTGTTGTTGTTCTTGTTGTGATGGTGTTTGCGACTGCGATTGTTGGCGCGTGTATGCGTGAGCGTGAGCGTGTGTCCGGTATGTATCGGATGATGTTGGATCGCGATCATCAGTGTTTGCCTGGTTGAGTACGTATCCCATTGGGCCGTAGCATGTGATTGTCAATGTGCTGTCCGGCGCGATCGTGACGGTCATTTCTGTGGTGCAAATCGAAGCGAAGAGTCCAAAAGAGTCTTCATGTGAATTCAACGAAAAAACGGCTCGAATGTTGTTAAACGTCGAAGTCGCAACCCAACATCTTGAACGTCGACGGTACTCGATTGGAATCGAAATGGGTGGTGATACGTTGGCACTGTTGTACAACTTGGTACACACCAACACGTACGCAGTGGGTGAGATACGTATCAACTTGAATGGGTTAACAATGGCTCGACCGGTCGGCAGTCGACGTATTTCTACAGCGCCAACATAACTGTCTATGGTTTCCGCTTGCGCTTCCGCTTCGCGTGTTGCACTTTGATGATAACGACCATTCGCCGGCGCTGTGCGAAAGCGATAACTATACAGCATGCGACCAAGCATAGAGTTGATCGCTAGAACACACGGTTGTTGTAGCGTCGCATTGAGTACCGTGTGCAGATCGGCAATCGTGTTGACGTTTGTACCGTGTACGTGTACGCTTGCCATTGTCGTGCAAGTTTGTTTTGTAAAAAACTAATTGCACGCTTGATTGATGGATCGAGCAGTGCGGTGTATAACGTCTGCTTTTTCTCTATGTGCGTTGTTATTGTTGTAATCGTCTTGTTTGGCTCGGTGATGCCATCAAGACAAATTGTTTCGCACAGAAACATGTGCATTGTTGCGCTTCAAGTCTCTTTACTGTCGTCGTATCGATGCAACACATTACACCCCTGCTTGGTCGTTTAGGTAAGTGAGTTCGTGACCAACACACACTTGAGCAATAATGACATTTAGCGCTTTCCACATGCAGCACTACATGAGGTCAAAGACATAAAATGAACTAGTTCGAATACACGATTGTGACACTATCATAGAGCTAGACAGAACCACCGAATGCGAACGGAATCGACAACATATATATTTCGCACATGCGCCGGGACGGTACATATCGTACCGGAGCCATTTGTTGTATTAGGTCCAAAGCAATGCGCGCAATCCCCTTTACGGGGGTTCAAAGGGGGTTCACCCCCTTGTCAGGAAATCGTCCGACGGCCAAGGCAAGAGCGCGCTACGAGAACGAGAATGAGAATGGGCATTGCCACGGATATGAGGGGCGTATGCGTCCGCCGAGTGTGATGTATGTGTCATGTCCCCGTCTGAGACTGCGACACTGCGTGTATGATCTGCTGATGGTGGCGTCGATTGTTCGGAAAAGTGAATGGGTGTCGTCAACTCACTGCCTGCACCTGCACCTGCGCCTGCACCTGCGCCAGCGCCAGGACTAGCGCCAACGGCAGTCTGACTGTTATTGTCAACATGAACGTCGTTAGTGTCGGTATCCTCGAGCGAAAAGTCAAGTGCGCGATCGTCAATAGTCAAGGTGTGAGTTTGGGGATCAAGCGCACGTTGTAATATCACGCTGCTGTTGCTATCTTGCAGGAAACCCATTGGTGTAGTCGCACTAGCGTTTGCCAAGAGTCCAATGATTTGGCCCACATTGTCAAGCATACTCGTCTTGATAGCTTCCAGTGATGCCATCAGACGCGCCTGGTCATGTAGGGTCACGTTGGCGTCCCATTCGGTCAGACTGTGGTGTACGAGTTCGCTGAGACGTCGCAGCGATGTCATCTTTTTGTGTAATAAACAGTGCAACGCGACGTTTTCGACGTTGCCCGTGAATGTACACGATGTGTGCGGACATCGTATGGCTGCGCAAACCGCCAAATGCTCTTCAAGTCCACGACCGTTGGGACGCCGCCCAAAGGAACAAGGTGTCTCGCAATAAGGACATGGCACAGAAGCGTGCGCACAGCCATTCTTGATGTGTTTGCACAATCCGCTCATTGTGCTTGTAAAAGTGCATCCTTGGCTATGAGTTCGAGTGATGATGACAGAATTTGAACTCGATCCGCTGCTGCTCGCACTGTACGTATCAGCTGGAGAGCTGTAAGGACAATGCATGTGCTCACTGTCGTCAAATAGCGCGTTGAGGATAATGTGGGCGGCGGGTAAGGGCTCGGCGCGCTCTAACCACACGTCCAGTTCTGTTTCTGGTGTGCGACAGCATGGGCATTGCAGCGCGCTCAGACCAGAGCTGCTGCTTCCGCTCGAAGTTTCATCCATTTTGAGCACAAACGAGTGCGTGCTTTCCACGTATTCCACTCGCATCGAGGCAGCAACCATGCGCAACATGCAAGCATGGCACGCAACGTGTTGGCGACATGGAAACAAGAATGGGCAATAGCACATGGACAGACAAATTGGGCACGTTAACGACCCTTCGATTCGACGCAGGCGTTCGCGACACAAACGCTTCGGTAGCGATTCAGCGGATACAATCGCTCCTTCTGCTGCTAGCGCCCTCGCTTCGTGTTCTGTTGATGTATCTGCGTAGCCCGAGTAGTTTGGGTGTGACGGCGAGCGTCGTCGCTTGCGCGATTGTCTAGCAAATGGCTGCACAGCAGTTGAACGTGTACTGATCAAAGGCGTAACGGGATCACGCAATGCTCGTGGAGATCGTCGTGGGGACGAATGGTCAACTGTGTCATCTACATCACTGCTTGCCGATGAACTTGATGAGCTTGATAAACTGGTTGATGAACTTGAAGATCTGCTCGATGAACTGGTCGATGAATTGTTCGATGAATTGTTCATCGACGAACGAGATGATGATACAGACGTTGATGTTGATGTGTCGCTCGACGACGATCGCAAAGTCATTATTAAAACATTTCATTGACGGTATTTAAAGTAAATCCTGGTACATTTGTTTACAAAGATGCTTAAAGCGTGC
>Ga0206839_1075_pt1 | contig 25435 bp, 26 predicted proteins | sample Alteio_BWOrgCont_27_FD_152883 | JGI IMG/M metagenome (GOLD analysis project Ga0206839, IMG submission 152883) | Enriched cells from forest soil in Barre Woods Harvard Forest LTER site, Petersham, Massachusetts, United States -... | ecosystem: Environmental > Terrestrial > Soil > Temperate forest >... | reverse complement strand
TTTACAGACTTCACGGATCAAGTATGCAAAGATCGGCGAGAAACGAACGACGAGGACGCATCTCAGGAAGACAGGACAATGCCTGCGCACAATTATTTGTAACAACACATTCACCCGACCAAGCTGTACGTACGGCACCACTGGAGCAGGGTGGGCAAGTTTTAGGTGTTGCAAAGCATCCTTTTGTCGCACTCGATGAGTTCACAATTGGCGAGCTGCGGACTCTGTTAATTAGCGTAAGTGCAGAAGGATGCAAAAAACAAATCAGTGACCACGGTCAGTCGCGGGTTACAAAATGCGAATGAATACATCAAAAAAAAACAGTCACAATGACGAGTTAAACGCCGCTTGCTAGGCACCTGCGTGGATGCAGAAAGATGCAAAAAAACAGACTAGTCAAAGGCAAAAAAGAGAAAAGCACAAGCCGGCTGCCGGACCGCACACTGGTTGGAGTAGTGTTTAAAGAAGGGCTGATTTGGGATAAATGCAGCAATCCGTCAATGTAAAGCCGGGCCTTCCCGTTCCGCTTGGGTATACAGTACCACAACCGGGTTCTTCTGCTTCGCTTCTGTCACAAGAATCCACGGCAGCGCCACATCCTATGCGCAAGTTCGTAGCCATTGCGTTGATACTGGCCATTGTCATTGTCGTGGCCATTGTCGGCGCTCATTTTTATAACGTGCATAAGGCGTCCTCGTCCACTAGTAACACCGCACCTAATGCGACACAAGCGCCTCTACACTTTTCAGCATGCACTACCGATACAGACTGCAAAGGCTCGACCGTTGCAACAGGTGGTGGACCGCGCTGTGGGGCGGCCAAACAGTGCGTTGAATGCGTTAGTGACTCGGACTGTGCAGGAGGAGGAATCCAAGTGTGTTCGCAAAACAAGTGTATGACCCAGTCGGCAGTGAAATTGACGTGGACGGCTCTGAATGGTAATGCGAATCGCATCGCATATGGAAACAAGACACTATTGGTAACCACCAATGCCGCGGGTGAGATTTATCAAATGACAGATGGAAAAACATGGCAACGGTTAGATGGCGGCGCCATATTTCCGGCATGCAGCAGCGACGGTCAAATTTGGGTGATTAATGGCGACAATGAAGTGTTTTACCGCGATGGCAGTGGGTGGACAAAATTTGTCAATTTCAGTGCCAAGAACGCCGACGTCGGCTCCAAGACGTACGGCGCCGCCGTGAATGCGTCAAAGTACGTTTTCCAATGGACCGGTCCAACACCCGGTCAGTTTAGCGCGCTTCCCGACGTGGCCACGCAGGTATCGACGGCGAACGACGGCACGACGTGGATCATCAGTCCTGACGGCAAGGTCAAAAATTTGGTCAATGGCAAGTGGCAAGACGTTGCGACCCTACCAGGCGGACTCTCTCCTAATGTTATAGCGGTAGGCAGTATGTACCATGCGTTTGCATTGGACAGTCAAAACGGTCTTTGGGAATGGAACGGCGCCAATTGGAATACGCGCAACGTACCCGATGGCAGCAAACCGTTGCAATGGATTTCAGCTGGCGCGGATGGCATTGCAGCGGTTGCACAGGATTCTAAGTTGTACGTGGCGTATTTTCAATAATAAAGGGGCGAGCCCCTTTCGAACCCCATTTGGCGAGAGCCCTTTCAACATGCGTACGCGTCGCTAACATTGCAAGCTACGTGGTCACAGAGTTCGCATTGAGCAGCACAGTGCACGAAAATATTAATGTGTAACGCTGAACGATTGTACATTCATAACTATGTTTCGAGTCGATCTCCTTTAAGTTGGGTCGCCAAAGCTGCCTTCTCCTTCAGTTGAGCTAATTGTTCCAACTCTGCCATAGCATTGATTGTTTTGCGCTCGGTATTTTCTGCAATCCATTGTTTGACGGCCTCTAGTTCAGCGATTTCGCCAGAAAAGACATTTCGGCTGCACCGCGTAACAGGCATGCCCAACAGGACGCGCAAACACGTTGCAAGTTGTCCCGCTCGAATGTGAATTGCGCCGTTGCCGCTTGCATTTGCGCATCTTGCACTTTTGCGTGTGGGCATGTCCTCTTCTGCGTCTCGGTCCCAATCCGTGTCCTGCTCATCCTGTTCGTCCTCCTCTTCACCACGTTCCGATGCTGCTGCGACTGCGAAAAGATCCTGCTGTTCTTCTCTCGCCATGGCCAAGTTTGCATTTGTTTTGGTGGAACCAAGCTTGAATGGGCCGACCGGATGATCTGAAAGCAGTGTGGTTGATGGATCGACAACATGAACCTGCGCGTTACAAGTCGGTAATGCCTGCGATTGCGCAATGGCTGTGCGAAAGCGCCACTTCAGGGAGCGTTGCAATTGCGTAACAAGAGCATATGGTAACGCGTTTTGAACCGCTTCCAACGTCTCTGCCAACACCGTTTCACTGGCAATATGGCTGTCTAGCCGAGGCAATAGTGCGCGCAGACGTAGCTCCACATCTGTAGCGTGTTTTGACAACATTCTCGCCCATTGGCACTCGGTGGCTACAACACAAGCGCACACAATGCAAATTTAAGAACATGGAAGCCACCGTAGAAATAAGCACCGAAATATAATAAATACAAAGACGAAGCCTCGACGGCATAGACGGAACAACAAAAGACAAGCCCACACGAAGCACTTTAACGTGCGCGAAAGTACCTAGGTCCCGCCAGTGTCTTTTACCATCTTTCGGTTTCTCTTTTTCCACTCGGACAACCCGGCGTGGCCGCGTAGTAGTCGTGGGAGAAGCGGGAGTTCGAGAGCGAGACACGCGTTCATCCCATTGATGTCCCCTGTATCGCCGTCGCGGAATATTGCGCGTTTTGGTGGGACACGCTGCTTGAGTCGTTACCGTTGCGATTGTAGGTTCTGTCAAGAGTTGATGCTTGTTCTGCATTGACGAGTGATCCACGCGGTCGTCAACGTGTCCCACAGAAACAAAAGTGACCAACGCCTCTGTTAGGGGCATTGGTGCCGTTGTATCAACAACATCGCATCCCGCAGCGTTTGAACAATCGGGTATAGAGACAATCACTTGCTCAAGTTCCTGGGACACAGGAATTTGCGGCGAAAGCGCCTGTGCCTTTGCAGGCGAAGCGTCCAGGAAGGACGCGGGATCCTCATCACAATACAGTTCCCAATACAGGTCGTCGTACATTTCATCATCGCTTAAAGGCGCAGACGTGTCAGGCGGTGTTTTTGTCGGCTCAACTTGCGGTACCACTTCGATATTAACCTGGACCGCCTTGTCAGCCTTGTCAGACTTAATGGGACCAACGTCGCATGCGCGAATTACAGTAGGATCAACATTGACTCCGAGATCACCAACGTTATCGACAGTAACGGGAGTCGACACCTTGTTCGGAGACGTGTAGGAGAGATAAGGCAGTGAATGGTTTGGTTCACGAGAATTGAAAGGAAACGCTACGAAAGAAGGTCGAACACAAGGGGAGCGCTCCTTTGACCCCTTCGAACTAATGTAGCTTTGGGACGCGGAATTTACAGTTGGCAACTCCTGATGCTGTCGTTGCGGTTGGCATTCGCGCTTGTTAATATCATTGTCTTTCGTGTCATCTCGATGTCGTTTTACATGAGTTGACGGCATTGTGTCATCTCGATGCTGTCTCACTGGATTTGACTGCACGTTACATAATGTTGGACCATGAAATTGCAACGGCGGGCTCAAACGCAAAGGAGACTGCATCATCCGGGCTGCGTCAGGTGACGATGAAGGCGACGGAGTGTTTCTTGATGGCGATGACAGAGGTGACGCAAACGGCAACGGTGATGGAGACGCAACAAACAAAGGTTTCGTACTGGCATCACGATGGCGCCGCTTGACGCGAGTTGGCGTGATGTAAGCACGTTTTGTAACATTGTTTGGAGTTGCCAACAAGGCGCCAGAATTCAGATGCATCCCGTCGGGGTGGTCAAGGCTTTGCGCCATTACAGGAATCAAAACAGAACGATCGTCGCCCACAACAATGGTAGCAACAACGGGAGCATTTTGCACAGCCGGACGCGGACCCGCAGATCCAGTATTGGTTGTGGGTACTATTGGCGCGATCACCGCATCGTCAAAATCAACCTTTAAACGCGCGCGAGATGATACAAATGATAGCGGCACATCAGGAAACAATCGTCGGCGCGTGTGCGCTTTTTGGGCCGCTTTTGACCCTTGACTTGTTACCAACTCGGGTCGATCTTTGCGCTTTCGAGACGACGAATGAGAATTCGTACTCGACTTGACCGCATTTGAATTGGGAGCCTCGGCATCCCTAAACACGATTGCAGGAACCGCGACAGTGTCCCGAACTGATGCAAGTATTGAGTAATCCATTACCCATCATTACACGCGCATGCGCAAAACGATCATACGACAATGCAATTAGTAATAAGAATGCACGCAAGACGTGGGGTATAAGAGTACAGTAACACACCCGCAGTTGGCAACATGCCAATGTCGCTACATGGAGAGTACGGAAATAAGGAAGCATCAACGTCGAAGCGTGTTTGATCGTCGCACAACTAAATTGCGCATCATTTTCAGCACATTCATGTTTTGATGTATTTATCCAACCTTGCTTGCCAAACTCGCGCGGCCTTCTGCGCTCGACGATAACAAATGTTGCACTGGCCCATCTGGACGCGAGCGCATGCCACAACGCAGGTCAAGAGAATCATCAGCATTGTGACAGACATCCAATGGACCAACACCCATTAGTTCATCGCCATGCGTCGTCCAAGATGCAAGACAGAGAATGTTATCCTCCATACTGTGCACGTTGTTTACTGCTTCGAATGAATCGCGCATCCACGACATTGCGAACTCGCAAAATGACCAGTCGATCGAAGCACAACGCAGTGCATGCGCCAAACAACGTGTGCGCAAAAAATTGCATGTCGGTCAACATTGCCGCACATGTTTGTGATTCAAAGGTTCTTCTGGTTTCCGGTAAACATCAACGTGGCACGCAATGGATGTCATCCAATGATTGAACGGTATACAAATGAAAACGATTATTTAGCACATTGATGTGACCACGTGCCACTAAAAAAAGGAGCCTGGCGCCGCGTAGCGTGCCTTGGTCCTTTGCCCATTTGCTACATTGCGTTTGCATGCCGAGTTTATATATTTGGGGACGTCTAAAGCGCCTTTCCCACTGCGCGTTGACAAACCAATGCGTTCTGTTTAGTCCCACTCAACCCGCAAGGAACGGGAAGCGGCACGCGTTTTCTTGTCAATGCGCGAAGAGTTAAGACGAAGCTGCAAGCGCGCTTTTGTCAACGCGCAAGGGGTCGAGGGGAAGCTGCAAGCGTCCCCTCCATAAGCGGCACAGGTTTGCACAATTGGGTTTGGACAAGGCAATACTGTTTATCTCTCCCTCGCGGTTAGCCGCCGAGATGGCAATGTTGCGAACGCGACCGCTTGGATGAACCAACACTAAAAATCGAGCGCCGTTATTTGTTCCTCCCACCAGAGCGTGACCGCTAGACTCGATCGCGGCACCGTCTGCAAAATTAGCTCCGGTTTTCGAATCAGCACGCGGTTTGGGTAAACCTTGTAGTTCAACGGCAACATTATTGTTGGCTCCAATAAAGGCTGCAAAAGCCCGATTACCTATGTAACCAACCGCTAGCCCTTTGCCACGTTTGTTTATGGTCACATTGTAGATCTTACCTTCTCCCGAGGGCAGTCCAGTGATTTGGACGACCCTGGTGCGGCCTGCCGCTGTGGATGTGTGAACGCGCGCTGACGCGGATGCCGCTTCGGATGGAGGAGTAACTGTCGTATAGATGCGAGCGACGTAAGCCTGCAAATCACTTGTTTGTCCACCGATCAATGCACTGCCAGTGCAGTTGAGTGCCACACTGTACGGTGTTCCTTTTGGCAAACCACCAACATTTTGCGTGGATCCGTCTCGCGACACAAACGCGGCATAGAACGAGTTGGTAGTGCTGTCTTGCCCACCAATGAAGAATTGGTCATGGTCATTTGATGCGACCCAATAAATGGTTCCTTGACGCGGTAGTCCGCGCACATTGGTCAACTTGCCGTCTGATACGTTTACAAGAGCAGCGTATGCGCTATCGCGGGGACCGTTACCTCCAGCGATGCCTACATTATTATTGTTGATCGCGACTCCAAAAATGAGTCCCTGCTTGGGTATCGCGAGCGACTTGGCTTTGCCACTGCGATCTACCAGCGCGGCCAATGACACTTTGGTGTCTGTATCACCGCCGCCGACCAAGCCGATACCACGTTGATTTATTGCGACAAAGAATATTGTACCACCAGGCTGATTCAATGGTTGAACAGGTCGAACACTAGGTCGCAGGACTGGGCTTGGTGATGCCAAGGCTGCAAACACGTTTTCGCTATTTCCACTGCCAGAAGCATCATTACTCACGTCACCGCCAACTAAACCGGTTGCACAGCAGTTGATGGCGACTCTAAATATGTCACCATGTGCAGGCAGTTGCAAATTGTGCAAACGGTTGTCCAGATCCAAAAATGCTGCGTAAGGCGACGGTCCTTGTCCTCCAACAATGGCTATGGCTCTAATACTCGCACTAGTCAAGGGCATCGGCGTTTCTGGTTGGGAATCGCTTTGTGGGCTTTGGATCTCGTGTTTTTTTTGTTTACAAGCAACAACGTTAAAAAAATGGTCATGTGACACTTGCGTCTGTGCGTTTATCGTGTTGTGTTTGGTTCGATCTAAACGTGCACACAACTGACACATTGGATTCTGCATTGACCATGTAAAAGACGTGCTCAAAGCACTTGCGCGAATTCCATCGGCATCATAATTTTGAGAGACAGTCTATTTGTAAATTTGAATCCTTGTTCGCCATCGATGTTGACGCATCTTCGCTCCACTTTTGTGTCCGCAATCCGTCTGCGTGATCGAGGACGCAGCGGGCAGCGTACTCCCAACTAGTCTGTCGCAGCGAAGCAGTTTGGTATTTCGGTATCGAGATTGAGCAAACAATCAACGGGGTAAACCCGAACGCGCACGCGAATCATCGTACAATGCAGCGGAAGCCAATTCCCGACTTCACGCAATTTGTGGAGATGATTGGATCAAGCACTGCGTACTTTCGTTATAATATCTAGTGACCTCCAATCAACGTTGGGCAAGTCGTACAGCGCTGCGACGAAATACTCGGGTGCCTTGGACATGTAAACCGCGCACATGTATTCTAGTGCAGTTTGCACAGTTCTTGGCTGTTCGCGCTTGTTGCGTCATTGCATAACCGTGACGATACGTATAGCGCCACGCATTTCAACTTTAACGTTGCAAATAGTTTTGAAATATGCAACAGCGTAAGCGCGGCTTGTCGCAAGAACCCGAAGATCGCGCAGCGAAAAAGCACCGCAACACACAGGACGCGTCAACACAATTACACGCTGTGCACGCCGCAGACGATACGACGACAACATCATCTCGCGGCGAGGCCAACATTCCCCGCTCATTACAGCAAACAAGTGGGAGCGACTCGAGCGCGACAACGGTTCTTCGAGCCTGTGAGTTGCAAACGAGCGCGTGTGACACTTTAAGCGTCGTTGTGACGTCTGATGCAACGCTAACTACCGCAGGCGAGACATACCTTGTTTCTGAGCGAACAGAAACGAATGTCAAGTGCGAAACAACTACATCGGATACAAACGTTGTTTCTGATCAAACAGAAATGGACATGAGGTGTAAATCCCATGTTTCGGTCAATACCACCTCACCCAAGTCAGTTAAGGAGCATGTCGAACAAGCAAGCTGCGGCGGCACTCAAGATAGCGGAATGGCGATTAATGGCAATATCGAGCATGTTGCGCAACCAAGCTACGGCAGCACTCAATATAACACAATGGCGATTAACGACAAGATGGATGTGACACTCGCAAATCGAGATGAAGTTAAAGACAGCGTGCTCTCAGGTGCGACAGAGAGTGCGCAAGAGGGTTATTATGACGACTTGGAGAAATACGTCCCGGCGTCGTGGGCAGAAGTACTTAAAGACGAATTTACCAAACCGTACTGGCTCAAACTCAAGCAGTTCCTAAACGAGCAGTATCGCAAGAAGCGTGCCGTGTTCCCTCCAAAGGAAAAGATCTTTGCAGCATTTGAGCATTGTCCTTTCGAGTCTGTCCGCGTCGTGATTGTGGGTCAGGTACTATATTTTACTTGGCCCGCTGTTTTGTCTCTTTTCGCCAAACAAGATCTTCTCTCGATGTAATAATACACGGGCTTTGTACGTACGTTCTGATAGGATCCGTATTGGAAAAAGGACCAAGCCGAAGGATTGTGCTTTAGCGTCTCACCCGGTCAGGCGATTCCTTGCTCGCTGCAAAATATATTCCTCGAACTGGGAAAAGACATTCCCGGATTCAAAACACCGCGTTCTGGCAGTTTGGTCAGTTGGGCGAAACAAGGAGTACTCCTTATCAATGCGACGCTCACGGTGACCGAGGTAACGTTGTTGCTGCCACTTTTCTTCGCGTTGCGGCTTTTTGTGTGCTTTGTTACCACACGCGTGAGGGGACGTGGTGGGAGTGGTGGGATAATCAAGGGTGATGTACGACTCACATTCGTTTCGTTCACGTGATCAGGGCGTTGCAAACAGTCACAAGGATAGTGGATGGCAGCACTTTACGGACGCGGTCGTCAATGCAATCGACAAACGCAAGCGCAACATTGCTTTCTTGTTGTGGGGCGCTTTCGCGCAGGCCAAGTGCAGCAAGTTAAATAAAATAAAACACAAGGTGTTCATGTGCGCGCACCCGAGCGGCTACTCGGTAAGCGGCTTCTTTGGCTGCAAGCATTTTTCCAGGGTCAACGCTTATTTGAAATCTGTCGGCGTCGAAATTGTCAACTGGATCCTCGGGGGAAGCTAACTTCTTTTCAAACTCCGCTACATCCAAATCACGTGCAACAAGGCAAGGTTTCAACGAACAGGCGGCGCCTTTGGGCCCATTGGTCGCAACGCCCTCGTAAATGATGGTTCCGAGTGTGTTTTTTTATTATTGGGAAGCTGATCCGTCAGCTCGTCGACTGAGTATGTTGCCGAATCGTCTGAAGTAGAGCATACATTTGTTGTTCATCCTGTTCGTGATTAACTTTCTCCTCACCTGCGAAAGCGCCGAGAGCAACAGGCGTTGCGATCAAGAAAAATACACCCGTGACTGCGAGTGTCGCGAACAGTTCGCTAAATTGCGCGTAGCAAACAGTTCGACTGGTATGGCATATTTTCCGCAACATAAACACCAAAGCGACCAATGCGATCGCAGACAAGATGCCAATCACGACCACAAATGATCGCATCACCTCGGCTTCACGCTTACGCGCTGCCTGGGCAAGGTATTGGTGCAGTCTCACATATGACTCTAAATCGAGTTGTGACAAGTTGGGCGCGTGCGGGTGCTCCGCATTAGCGTCGTTAGGGCTGGTGGTCGCGTTTCCATTTGCGTCACTCAAGTTATTCGCTAGTGCGGAAGCAGGACCAGAATGTACGTTCGTATTCGCGAATCGTTGGGACGCGCTTGCAAGCGGGTTCACCGCATAAGGGAACCGCTGCGCCTTTGACGAGTAATTGGGTTCAGGTGGCCGTGCAAACCCTGACATGTTGCGGCGCAGGATTTGTCGGACAGACACACTCACACTTTTTTCTGTTCTACATCCGAAAAGCTATTTTTGCTCGGATTTGCACTACGCGCTATTCAGCGCCACGCGCGACATGCACGACGCTATTAGAGAACATGATAAAATGCATAGAAAACAAACATTCATGTCGTTCTAAGTGGTACACGCAAATGCAAAGCGCCCAATACGGCAACGCGCAGGGATCAAGAGACAAAGTCGGAGTTCCACCCATTCAAAGCAGCAATGATCTTTAAGCGTGGTCCCATCTTGACACCCATTTCTGTCAGATTGGATTCCTTGAGCATTTGAAACGTGTCCCATTCGATCTCGTTTTTGCGCATCAACTATAACAGGCACAATGTCAATCAGGTCAATCAGGAAGGGCGCATAAACACGCAACAAGTCACTCGTGCAGTCACTAGCGCAAAATCACCTCGCAAAACGATTGTGCTTCATCCAAAGCGAACAAGCGAGACAAGAACGCGCGCATTGGTTCAACCTGGAAAACATTTTATGGAGACATCCACGTTCGTGACATTGTTTGATGCTGCCCTTGCACACAAGACATTTACGTACCGTGTCACACTTGGCTTTCGTCAAATCAACGCGAGACACTTCGGCCGCATTATGCAAGGTGGAACAAGGTCCGACATTCGAAAACAATGACGCGTTCACCAAACTGTTCAAATTGATGGCTTGCATTAAGCTATCGCTTGGTGTTGCAAGTCCTGATTTCGACTCGGCATGTAATGGAACTTGCGCAAACGTCTTCACGTCGTCGCACTGTGATAAATTCGGCGTGGATGGCACGCTCCAAAAATGTTGGTACGAGGTATTTGTCCTTGAACCCGCATTCGACGAATAACTGGACAAGGATGGTCGTAAACCTGGCGGAGCTCCAAACGTCCCACCACAGCCCGGTCCACGGGAACGCATCATTGCAGGCGATATAGGTCCAAAAGAACGCGCCATTTCGTTCCCGCCAGGCACATTGGTACTTACCACGATGGCATCGACGACTTTGAACAAGTCTACCGTACCGAACACATACACGCCTCGCAAGTGGCCCTGGCCTGCAATGACAAACGTGTGCATTCAATGTAAACAGCGATAGACGATAAAACCGAGACGCTACATTACCCGCCACCTTGAGAGAGTAATGTGTCGATGAAACGGGTGGGTGACAATCTAGTGCCGGTGGCACAGTTTGCTGATTTGGTACACTCGACGCATCGTCTTTCTGTTTCGTCACTGCACCCAAATGATAACGCATTAGTCTGATGTTTGCAGCAGCGCCAATGGCCTCGGAGTACAATTCAAAGAAGAAGTGGTTTGCTCATTAAAATGGTTTTTGATGAGTTCAATTTCCGTCAATGACACATTAAAGCAGCCCTGAACTTGGAAAGGTATGCGTTCGCCGTTCCACACAGATTCGCCTGTTGGTGCAGAAAACCAAACAAAATGTGGCAGAACGACATTAAAAGACATTGCGGTTGCAATTGCATGCGCTGAAAAAGAGATTACCACGCCCTGTAATACGGCCATTTTGAGAGTTAAAATGTAGATTGCAGTTTTCCCATTGTGTAATTGAACCGTTCGAAGTACGTACACTTTTACCGTTCCATTTATCCTGCCAGACTGCGCAGGGCATCCAATATATATAACATACATTAGAAAAGTGCAAGCCGTTAGCACGAACAAGTCATATGACAAACCTGAAACGATCGCACGTACACGCGCAATTTGCTGCTGCGACGGTAACGGTCTGCGTATTGGAGCTGTCCGAGGCACTTCCTCGATGCTTTTAACAGGCGAACCTAAACCATCTAGATTGCCCGATTCTGTGCTCATGCTGCTTTTGCAATGCGATTGCAGTGAACCGATCGTTTGCTTTCACTGTACCGTTACTACACGACCTTGGTTTTTTTGGAACCAACAACTGGCACAAACTAGAATGCACGTGCAAACTACACGTGAGACGGTGTTGATTGAGATGATGCTGTTCAAGTGGCTGTAACATCATATATAGCTGTACAAGCTCCCCTTGCTTCATGTGTCACATAATCAGGTTCTCTGCCGCGTGAAATGGGATCAACGATCCAACACTTTGTAATCCGCTCGGTTGAAACAAGTCAAATACATACATGTACAACAACAATAGGCGGAACCACTGTAGTAGAACACAGTCGCCTGCTTCAACGCGAAATGTAAGAGCGATGATAAGGATATCCATGCGCTAATCGCTAATCGTCTTGCGCCAAAAGGCAAAAGTGCGGCCATCAGATTCGCTCCAACTGACCTTGCACGTGTGATTCTATGGATGATAAACACGACACACGCATACATTATACGACGACAATGACAGATTTGGCACCTTGATCAATGTTAAAGGGCACTCGATCTTTTGATTCTCGAACCATTTATAAACATCCGGCGGCTTGTGGTACGTCATCAAGCGAGTTCCTGCCTTGAGTTTGCACAGCCAGTTGCACAACTCCTTGACGCACGCTGTGTCCGACAATGTGAAATCTGTCTCCAAAATCACGACATCGGCAGTTTCGACATCGGGATGGTCAAACAGGTTGCCATTGCGTAGTTCGAGATAGCGCTCTTCCTTTTTGTCTCGACTCTTTTGCTCGCTCTTCATGACTTTGTGCACTTTGCGCACCTGACCATACAAGCGTGTGAACGTGCATCGTCAAGTGGCGATCAGCAGCCAAAGGACGCACCTCGGTGATGCGTGTCACTTTGCCGTCCTTACTTTCCTCATGTTTCAACTGATCCGGGAAAGCCTTGTACACGTTCCTAAAGCGAAAGCGCAACACAATGCTCAATGTGAATGTGAAACAACCAATATGTACATAGAACGCGCAGAGCCAAAAAGACAAAACAAGACAAGTACGCACTGCAACGCAACGACGCCGGCATTGTGACGAACGGAGCCCAGTTCGATGCCAACACACACCTGCACCATCAGAGTCCATCAGTCCATGAGTCGTGCACATATCGTGTGTTTCAACAAGACATTTGCAGTCGTGGGCAACGCAAACAAAAAGACGAGCGTGGCCGAGTTCGCAAAATGAGCTTACTTCGAGATTTGGAAAACAAGCAAACAATTGCAGGAGGAATTTACCACGGCCACTACCGCAGTCAAAGAGGACCCTGGCATTTTTGACATCCAACTGCTCCGCAGCTTCGTGTACACCTTCGGCACGTACCTATTAACCGATTTGGTATTTGGGTATCGCAAACGTAAATAAGTAAAATGGGTGTGTGTCGTGTCGTATAAACAGCAAAGACAGAACCTCTCCGAATGAATCATTTGCTTTAAGTCTGCTAAATAGACCGTAATCCTGCTCTCCAACCCAAGCACCATCACCCCATGCATTGTGCCTTACAAAAGGACAGGAAAGCAAAACACAACCCCATATAAAGGGTGATTTAACTCAAAGAGAACAAGTGTAGTACCCTTTTGGATAATTCGCAACGATCAAGGTTGATGCTTGTTCCCACATGGGCACAATAGATTTCGGATTCAAGCCCAGGAACAGAGCGGCAGGAGACGGGTCAACGCATTTTGTCTCGCGCCGTGCTTTTCGCCGTGCACGCTTGGCTTGCTTTTTAAGTGCCTGCTCTTTGGATCGTTTGGCTTCTTCGAGACGAGATTGACGAACCTCCAAACGCGTGGCGCGAGGCGTTAAACTGAGCGAGGCCTTGCGTTTCCTTGTTGCGAACATGGATGTTGGGGAAACTGAACCAAAAAGACCGGACAGGATCGGTAACAACGTAATGCACACATTGCGCAACAACAAAACACAGGCAAAAGGTCAAGGCATATCATTATGCGTGTTATAAAAACGCAGTGGTAGCTGCACAAGGATACTGCTCCTGCCGCGCGCGCATAAACAAAATGCGGCAGATCCAAAATACACGCACAGATCGCACGCAACAAAACAAATTGATACGTATGAGGCATGAGCAGTGCGCGTACACGTTAAACACAAGAACGAATCACAACTTACTGAACACGGGTGAAAATACAAAATATCACGTGATTTGCTCTCTGTCAGATCTGTTACATCCACATGATGTCTCCTGTAAGGTCGAAATGCAGGCCAAAGTACGACTACATTGTGCTTTTTGCATTCCTTGCCCATCATTTGATCGCAGTGGAACAAACAGATTTGGACACTGCACATTAAAAGTGCGATATGTATTCGTCCCTACGTGTGGTACGCGCTTCAACGGGGCATTGTCGCGCGCGTCGCCGTCGTGGCCACTAACGAATAGAACGGCGCTTTTTTTTGCACGCACACATGTTTAGCGACACGACCCTGTTTTGAACTAGGGCGCGTTGGCACTGTAGATTACATCGAGCACCATTTGTGCCCAAATTTGAATACATGAACGATGGGCTTGTGTTGTTCCACCGTTGGAACTGTTGGAACACGCGACGCTGATGCAAACGCGCAGAATGCGGAAGCAAATGTGGATGCTCTTGCTATTTTGCTTGATAAACTCAAAAAATGCAATGAGCAAGCCATTGTGCCGCTGTCCTTGTCCACGTCGCGCTCATCCTCGCACGCGTCGTCTGTGGTTGCACATTCGGGCTCGTCCCTACGCAATCCAAATCTTCAAGAGTGGCACGTAGAGGGCAATGCTAGGAATGCGCTTGGCATCTATCTGAATTTGCTGTGCACGGCACAATCACATATCTCCATTGCGACGTGGATCGTGTACGAAAGTCCCGTCATGGAAATGATTGCCTCGACCTTGCTTGATAGACTCAAAATCGGAGTGCGTGTTACCATTGCACATTTCGGTGGTGTGGTTCCAAAGATGACGGGACTGTTAAGTGATATAATCAATATTACCGGTCGCTCTTACTCGTTGCAGCGACTGATCGACGCCGGCGCGCGTGTGATAACGTACGGCACAGAACAATCAAAATATCGCGCCATTCATGAAAAGCTTACATCCATTGATCGTAAAATCGTCGTGTTCTCTGACCGCAATTTGTCGAGCGACTACTATGACCATACCGCCGTATTTACTGGACTGGACTTGCTGCTCCACGACGTTCAGCTAGCTTCGCTTGTTGACGCGCATATTTGCAGCGAACTTTGTGACAATGTTAATATAGACAGTGACGCTATCACTGCGGGTGACGATGGCGTTTATAAACAAACTTTGGTCGACAAGACTGCGGCAAGCGGCGAGACCAAGACACTCTATCCCAATCTTTCGAACGATCCGGATTACACTACGCCCACCTTATTTGGCTCTGTTCCCGGTGCTCCACGTGTAGTATCCACAGTCGCATCAACGCGCTTAGCAGCGGCAACAACAACAAGTGCGTTAGTGTCGGCATGTAATCCTTGGCAGTCTCAGGGACGAATGCCGTTAGAGAGGTTATCCGACGACGGTAGTTACATTCAGTTTTGCATCAAGAATCCTGTGCCTGGCAGTCAGCGTGATGACATTACGCCGCAATACATTGACCTGCTTCGTCAATCGTCCAACATTCTCATCGTGAATGCAATGTTTGACCCCGATGAGCGCATTACTGACGCACTGATATATGCTGCGCTGCATAACAATGCACGAATTGTGGTTATTACCAACTACGTGGATCATATCAACAACAAATGTACAGCTAACCTCACGCGCACGCTTGCTCATAGGGCGATGAAGCGAATTTTGCATCGCATCAATATTGCGACTTTGGCTGCGGCGACTACGAACATACAGCCAGCAATGCAAGAAGAAGCACAAAGCGAAAACAAGGATCAAACGACCTCGACGACCACAAGGGGCACGAGTTCATTGTCTTCATCTCAACTGCACTTGTACGGCTACGATTTTGGACAAACGACGCTCCACAACAAGTTCTTGTGTACTGAGCGTGGCATGTTGTTTGGTTCATACAATTTTGACTTTTTCTCCAACGAGTGGAGTGAAGAGTACGTGATACGACTGGCGAATCGCGCCATCATCGGCAGCGTCCTGGACTACACACGCACCGTATTGCTACCGCATTGCCGGCCCATTCAAAGCGGCGAATGTTGCGACTGTTGCCTGGGTGAAGCAGTGAGATGCTGCCCGTGTTGCTACTAAGGGGGGAGTGCCTCCCCCTGACCCCTCTTTGAGAGTGTATCCCACTTTCACCTCTTCGGGACGAAGGTTCTTACTGTACACAAGTACAGTGACGATTCTGTAAGGCGAGAATCGCTTTTCCGGCGTCGCACAACGCAAGCATTCCGTCATAAGTTTTAAAATCAGCTCAAAAGCGTCAATGTAGTGTCGTGTAGAGCCAATGTATATTAAAAAAAACCAAAAAAGGGCCCGAACCATGTCTCGCGAGTACAGGGAAGCGCAGAATGGGGCGGAACGGGTGCTGACAGAGTTTTTGGCGATGCACTCGGATTGGAAACCTGGCGGTCCATCAGCAGGTCATAAAGCGTTTGAAGCGGCCAAACGTGCATTAGCTGACGAATCACGACACGATCCACGAGCAACAGGACATTTTGTACTACCGCACAAGACCAAAAGTCTAAGTCGCACAGCCGATTGTCATCAAACGGGAGTGAACGCCAAACGACAACAACAAAAAACGCGCCTCCTCAAACATCTTAAATCATTAACTCGTAGCGCCACCATGCAACACGTAGAGCAACTGCTTCAACTTGCACGACCTTGCGCTCCACCACGCATTACACCCATGCTCGCACGCGCCTTGTCGCAATCGGACTCCAAGACGGTGCCACAAAAGATGACACGAGCCGACAAACGCATAGTAGACGACATTGAATTTGGCCTACAAAACGCCGTGTCACGGCCAAATGGTGTGGATGGGACAACAACAGAAGCGGCTGGGCTGCATGCCCAAATGACAGTAGTGCTGCCTACCGGCGTTGTGCGAACCGTGCATTTGTGACACTAGCACACGGACACCCGCTATCACATGTGGTAACGCATGAAAAGTGCCAAGAACATTGTCACTTGCAACATACCTTGCGGTTATGCGCTGACAGAATAACATTCGATTTTAAACTTGATTTGGCCGTATCAAGCGTAACTTGGCACGTGCTTGTTTGCGCTTGCGCTTTTATGTGGCACGTTTTTTTGGGCTATATTTTGTTTAATAATTGGATAGTCTAGCACCTGCAAAGCCCGTACGGGGTCAAGGTGCCTAGGGCGTCCAACACTGTAATGGACAAGCGAGGACAAGGACCGGGAGGGCCAAGCGAGGAGCGTGTTTTTCGTTGTCTTGTGCTTGTCAAGTCGCCCTTCCACGTTCCTATGGACAGCAAGAGGCGATGGTGCACCGAGTGTGGTGGTCAGCTTTGGGAGCGGCCTAGAACAGATCCACTGGAAGGCGTGCCGCGCCGCTGTTTTGGGTGTGTGTTGCAAACCAAGGACGGTAAAGACGCGGCTTTGCTTTGCCGACGTTGGCAGCACGAACTCGTGATTATGTGGAAGTCGCTTATGGACAGTGTACCATCTCGAGTTCCAACACCATCGTGGCACGATGTTCTTGCTCGTCCAGATATGAAGGAGCAACCCATCGAATTACTTGGTTGCCGACAACTAGTACATTTGTGCGTTGTCAAGCAACGTGTGGATCTGCTGCGCCTAGTTCTTCGCAAGTGGCCCGATAGTGTCAATCTAGTTTGTCGCTTGCCCAATCTTCTTCTTGTACGCCCTCGCTGTTGCTTTCGTGTGATATTTTTGCTATGTCACTGTGTTTGTGTTGCTCTTGCTACTCTCCGTTTACTTATTAAGTGTCACACACCACTGTATTGCTCCTCCTACTCTCTATCTACTGATTAAATTACACACACTCGCGCGTCATTTTAGCGTGCGTTCCTTGTCATGTTGTTTCTGTGTGGTTCGTTATTCGCATTGCCTGTGTTGGTAGAATGAGAAACCGGATCCGAGAACGCCGCTAATGTGTTTGTTCGTATCTGCCGAAGCACGTCAAGACAAGGTGATCGAAGTCGCGCGGGTGCTGATCAAGGCAAAAGCCGACGTTGATATGCAGGTACTTGCGCCTTTATTGATGTTTTGGAACCGTATGCACGTGTGGTTTGTTGCCATTTTGAATCCGGATTTTTCCAAGACGGGGTTGCTTTTTGATGTTACATAGGACGTCGATCAAATCTCTCCACTTATGTTTGCTGCAATGTCGGGAATGCTGGATTTCGCCAAACTATTAATTGAAAATTGTGCCGACGTCAATCGCAAAGGGCGGGGCGGTACGATAATTGTCGCGCTCACGCTCTCTATTGGCTCGGATTATTTTATGGCCTTGTGCTCTTATATCCTGCCGTTTCTGCTCTGTCCTTCCATTCTGTTCTGCTGTTCTGATGATCTTTGGTCATTTTTATGTGGTCGCGTTCTCTCATCTCCTGCCCTTCCATTTTGTTCTTTCCTTCTTTTTTTGTTCTGATGATCGTTGCTGTTTGGCTACCCTTGTACACAGGTCTAACGGCATTGCATTTCGCTGCGGATTCGCATGGTCGGTCGTACTTTGTTCGTCTTTCTTGTGTTGCACTACTGCTTTCGGCGGGTGCGAGGATGCGTCCTGACTTGGTTGGAGATACACCGTTACATTATGTTCTTCACCGAACGCGAGACGATGATCGTGCGTTGGCGTCGCTCAAGTCATTGATGGTCTCGCCAAATGCATATCTAAATTTGGACAAGCAAAACCTGCGAGGCCAAACCCCGCTTAGCATTGCTGCGACGGGCGGCCATATTCAATCAGTCAAGTTTTTGCTTGCATGCAAAGCGAACGTGAATCATCCTCTCGAGAGTTGCGGTGGCATTACCGCCTTACATCAGGCATTGCACTACGAACAAATCGAGGTTGCAAAGATTCTCATAGCCGCGGGTGCATGTCTGCATCCTGTGCTTGCAACAAGCTTTGGCGTACTCACTCCGCTGACGGAATGGTGTTGCGACAAGGAGGAAATTGAAACGATCGTGGATACGTACGCCGGCGACGTGAGACCGCGCAGAGACGAGGAGGTTCCATGTTGTTCGCATTGCGGTCTTGACACGACCTCCGAAGGCAGAGCGAAACATCACGAAACAAAAGAGATTGTTAGCAAACGGTGTGCGGAATTTGCTGCCAGTCGATGCAGCAATCCTGGTTGTGAAGCACTGTGGGAGCACAAATCACATTTGGCCATTCGATTACGCAAATGTGGCAGATGTCGACAAACAGCATACTGCGGGTGAGACCACGCCACACATCATGGCGTGACTTGTTACTTGTTCTTTTTTGCGTACACGCGTATGATTTGGCTACGTCTTTGAAGATGTTGTGTTTTGGCTCGTTGTAATGTGTTGTGACTTGTTATAATGTGTTGTGACTCGCTGTAACGCTGTTTACGTCGCATCGCCCTTTGTTCGTTCGTAATGGATTGCGTGGCTGTAGAACACACTGTCAGCGTACGCACTGGCGTAATGGACACCGCGACACCTGCCAAACGACCAAGGTATCGACAAGGGATGTGTCCGCCAAGATTGGCTTGCTTTTGGAAGGTGAAGCCACTGTCTGTCTCGCAACTCGTGGTGTCGAGATCACATAGTATATCAATCGAATCTGCTTATGTATCACGTTAACTGCGATTGCGCGGCGGTCCTTTTGACTTTATGCAATTTTGGGGCAACTGTCGCGTGACTGTACATGTATGAGGCACAAAAATCAGTCGGTGATGAATTTTGGGCACGATCAATCCATAAAGGTAGTGTTTCTGCGTGCAGAAGGAAATCGCACAGTGGCTGTCTTCACATGGAAATTGGATTCTTTGGAAATAATGTAATGACCCATATTTCAAACGACGGGATCAGCTTAGTTTGATTAATGTCATATATAACATAAAACGTAAATCATCATCCGCACGTGCGTGCAACGCGGCATTCTCTGTTTGCCTTGCCACTCTTTCGCAAAAATGAGTCAACATTGACAACATCCTGGTCTAATGGACGATTCGAATTTCAACGTGCATCCCTACATTCCGTGGAACGACTTGAAGAATTCAACATAACGCGCATCTTATGCAAAGTACCAAAAAGCAAAAGCTCGAGAGCAAAACACAGGCCTCTGCGCGGGATGAAGCTGTAACAGAATCATTTGCAGCGAACGCGGCTGCGTGTCTTGATGATTTGACGGTTACGCAGCTTCGAATGCTGTTGGGCAAGCATGGCGTTCCTAAAACAAAGTGGACACGCTTGAGAAAAGCGAATCTGCTCTCACTTGCAGAACAGATTACCGGCGTTTCAGTTGCAACACGTGTTACGGCCGCGCTCGATCAACGTGCCAAAATAGTCGAAGGCAAGGCAGTTGACAACTGTTTCGGTCGTTTGGCGTCGGACATTGTGCTTCTATTGTCGTCGTTTTCAGACCTCACTGCAGTCGCGGCACTGTCTCGATGCAGTGTCAATTTGCGCAATCGCTTGTCCTTGTCGGTGAAAGGAACGCCTTCGCTTGTGCTTTCCAACGTCAAGTCACTAACGGTAGGCGCCAATGTCAAGACCAAGGCTTTGCAGGCGCTGCTCGTTCGTATTCCTAAATTGGAGTATTTGAACATGACATCGGACATTCCCGTGTTCTCCTATACTGCTCTGCGATGTCGAATGCCTTTTGCCAAGCTTGAACATTGCGTTTTGACTGGACGGTGTACGTACAATTCCCTTGAATGTCTGCGTTTCTGTACGGCATTGGTATCAATACGTTTGGAACGAGGTGATGATCCGGATGTTTACACGACGGAGCAGAGTACATGGAGTTTCCCCAAATTGCGCTCCCTCATCATCATCCATTTTTACGGTGATACTCGGCGTCTACGGGCGTTGTTGGCCGGTTGCACGGCTTTGGAAACGCTTGGATTGGCTTATGCACATGAAATGTCGTCCTCCATCACACCAAAACAAATGAATGTCTTGTACGAGTCATTTGGGTGCTTTTCGGGACAATTGCGTTCTCTTGACCTAAGATACGTTCGCCACGTGGAATATGTCGCGTTGGGAGAGTTTTCTTCCCTGGAGTACCTCAATGTGACTGGCACACTGTTCGATTGTGACGATCTGCGCTCGTTCCCTCGCCGTCTTCGTTCGTTGTACGCACATCACGGTAGTCTTGCTTTTGGAAGTCAAGGCGATTTGCCCGAATTGCGTGAGCTTGGCTTGTCGCTTTCAAGCGATGAGATCGAATTCCCCACGCATCTAACTGCAGCTTTTCCCAAACTCGAAATACTCTCATTCGTGGCGTGTCATTCGACGTGTTACCCGGGCAAGGCTTGCGCTGCGAGAATCATTTCGCTGTATCGGCATCAGCGTTACATTTGGCCAAACTTGAAGGAATTCAGACATTTTGATCAGGTTCCACCTTGCCCTGGCGACGCGGGCCCTGTATCGACCAGGTTCATGGATAGCGTCGTCACATTCAAAACACTTCGTCCTGAAGTCAATTTGCAATTTGGTCCTGAGGTTGCCGCAATTTTGCAATCGCATTAGAAATCATATCATTGGCAGTGCCAGTGTGTCGTACCGAATATTCGGTACCAATTCGGTACTCGGTCATCAACTAGATACCGAAATACCGAATTAGTTCGGTATGACACAATGATCATTGCGTCGTGCCAAATCTATTCGGGTCAGAACAACCACTTTTTTGGTATAAATTGTTTAAAATTCGAGAAACCCCAAAACGCAGTGGGGAAAGGAGCAACATATGAAGCCGATACCGATAGCAATAAGATCACCACAAAAAAAGAGCAGAGTTCATGAATCAGATTCATATCACGCCAATGCCAACACAGGAGAACGGAAACACTCGGCGAATTTATGCAGATGGCTAATGCTCACGGGCCATCTAAGCGATGCTGCTTGCGTCTGCACGAAAAAGACGGTCGTGTGTTTGCCAAACGTTCGATAGCCGTGCGGAACTTGGTGTTGATAGCCATGCTTGTACACGTGGGTGCCAGGTGGAAGCGTCAGCTGGGCTCGGGTGAATTTGCTGCTGCTGATCGAGCAATGCGCAGGTGACTTGTACCAGCGTGGCAGCACCACCACAAAACTGAGTGCCTTGTTGGCCTCATCGGCTTGAGCACACAACTCCACAATGTGGTCCACCATTGCGGCAACAACCGGCTCAACAAAAGGAGGATTGCACTGGAAGCTGCCCTCGAGCGGTGCAAAGTCGAGGAAACTGCCGAGGCTTCCAAAGAATTTGTCCGTGTCAGCATATGCGCTGCAGTACGTAGGCATGTAGCAATTGAGCGGGGACGCGTAGCACTCGTGCGTCACACCCAACGACGCGCGCAGCATTTCAAAGCAGCGTTCGGGCAACGCGGCCTGACAACCGGCATCGCCAAACAGCCGATATCGCATCAACATTGCCCACACACGTTGCAGAAATAACGCATTGGCCTCACCCGTCCATACACCCGAATTCAGCGTGTGCAACCCATACAAGCGGCGCAGTTTCTCCAAGTGCCACTCATTGATGCGCACCGTGCGATGATGATGTAGGGACGATGGCCGCGGTGACAAATAAAGCTGAAGGCACGCGTCATTGGGGCAGCCCCAAGCAGCGCGGGTGCATTGAACGCGACGCGGGCATGTGCCAGATGACAGGACACGTTTAGTAGCGTGTAGTCGTGATGCTTCCCTTTGTACTGCAGCCACAAAGAACGCGTGGACTCGCTGCGCAGACTCTGGCGCTATACCCTCGTGACACAACTCTCTGACGAACGACTCGTGAGCGGTTTGTAAATGCATCACGCGCAGGACAGGATCAGAGTACGAGGATTTGCTAAACATTTGTTGACAGCAAATCCAACGTCCCAACATCCCATTTGGAGCGGTGAGCAATCCGCAATACTTTTGACACAATCTGTCCAAAAATAGGGCCAGGCGTCCGCATGCATCTGCGCGCAGTTCCGCGACCGCGACATTTTCTTCGGTCTCGCTGCGATGCCTCTTGACAGGATGCGGCCTATCGTCGAAGCACCCGTCATCGCACCGTGTTCGTTTGCTCATAGACGATTGCAACGAAAAGGGACATTGAGATTGACACTCGAATGCAGCGAACATGTTTCGCCGTTGTTGATCGCCGCAGACAGACTGTCGCATGGGATTTTTTGCTCATATCAGGCATCGCAAACGGATGCAGCAACACATGAACTCATCGTCGTAACTTGAACGACGTGTGCGAGTGGCAAAAATGTAGTATGAAAACGTATCAGCAGCAACTGCCGCAACAGTCACGTGCAAAACTTGCTCACAAAATAGACATTTAACAAGAACTCATTGTATACATCAACGTCAACTAAACAGCGTGCGGCTTCCATGGTCATGATGCATGTTTCCGCTCAGACAATGACACGTCGCATTGTAACACTTGGCCGACATATATTTACGGGAGACCAACTTTGCCTCACAAATATTGTTACCCAACGGAGCGCATGTTATCGCGGAAGAGGGGGGCCCAAGCGTAACACACGCGTCAAACAATGTCAAGTCGCGCGCGCTACACATGAGCAGATAATGCGGTACTGGCCATGGTCACAACGGCGACACGAAAGATGCCTAATAAGCATTAAAATGCGTAGCCGGTTGCAGTCCAGCGGGAACGTTGCGGTATTGCTGCTGCAGGGCTTGCCGGTTAGAAACCACTGTTGATATGCTGTCGTCCCATCCGTCATTATCATCATCATGTCGTGCTCCGTTGCCGTTATCATCATTTGTCGGCACATTAGTCTCGTTTTGTCGTTTGATGCATTCCTGCCGCCATCCGCATAGATACAACGTAACAATCACAAAGCAGATCGAACAGCCAATAATCATGGCGCAAAGACTAGCAGTTTGGTCAGGCATGTCTGTGCGCACGTTGTTGGGATTGTCCTTTTCGTAATAAAACGATAGCGGTACGTACGCGCGACTCGCATACGCAGTGGTACATTCGGGATTGGCTTGCTCGCATTCCACTCTTTTGTGATCGTAGACGAAGGAACGGTTCCCAACAATGTAGCCGCCCGAAACCTCGAAGCGAAGAATCTTATTGACGTGACACGATAGGTCCATGTCTTGGTGTTGACACTGCAGTCGATGATAGTCCAAGTCAAAACACTGACGTCGACAAGTTGCGAGCACACTTGCCGCCACGTTCCACGGACATACATATGCATACCCGGCAACTGCGCTCAGTGCGCCGACATACATGTCCGTGAAATTACAAGCGCTTGCCTCGAGCAGCTCTGTGCACTGAGCCATACGGTAGTCGCCCGAGCAACCACGGTATAGCACAGTTTGAGGCCAATGCGGAAACGTTTCATCAGTATGTATGATGAACGAACGACATACCCCACTGACGAGGCAGCGATCGGGATAGGACAGTGGCACATGATCCGGATTAAGGCGACAAAAGTGATTCAACGAAGATGCATTGGCTTCCGCGTGACATGCCGAGTACCCTTCTACAAACGCAGTATCCCTCTTCTCCACTTGCAGCACAACGGTTACAGTCTTGATATTGGCATCATAAACCTTGGCGTTCTCAAGCCAATACATCAAACCCATAAACCCACTCGCAGCCGAAATGAAAAGCATAAAAACCGCAAATGAACCCATCGAGACAATCGCTGTGTGATATCCACTAAAGCAGCTGCTGCGAAGAAGAGCACAGTATGTTCAATACAATGCCAATAACACAAGGACACGAGAAAACGCTAGTTGTGTACTGAATTGGCAATATATAATATACCGTCTTGTAAGGTTATCGTATCACGTGCCAAAAGTCTTTCTGCAATCTGTCAAATTTTTTGAGCATGTACAGCAGTTTGGGCGTTGGATTTTGTGTAGTGTAGAATATATTAGGGCACGCTTGCAGCCCGCCTTTGGTGCCTCAACCCCTTCTGCGTTGATATATCGCTAGTCCTAACGAGAAAGGGGTGAGGCGCCGAAGACGAACCGAAGGCGTCCCTTATATATCGATTTATATTTTTGGTTTTTGCGTTGACTTGTCTTGGGGTTTTGGTACCTCGTTCAACGTTGTGCGTTAGCTTGCGGGCGTTTGCCCAAGCGGTTTGGTTCATCCAAATGATTGTACTTGGCGTTTTGCAGGAGCATAATTAGTGATGATGCGCTATTAAGAGATGGCATCCCCGTTGTGGCATTGGAGGCCGACGTGCGGGGCGAGGCACGAGTGTGCAAGCCGGAGGTGGTGGCGCCAATGGCGCACTCGTCAGAATTTGTCGACGGTGCCTTGCATAATACGATTTGGATTGTGTTTGACGTTTGTGTGTTGATAAACGCGCAGTCGACTCGTATTTCCATGCGTCTGTTGCTAATGATGCTATTGTGGTTGCACTGAAAGCGTCACCGAAACTGCTTGAAAAGCTATTGTATTTTGGCAAGGTGCAGTGCGCATGTCGAGTTGTCACGTCGTATATAGATCACATCCGTGTGTATCAGTCACATGACATTGCTCTCCCTTTTGACGGACACCATTTGGGTACCTTTGTGGGTCTTTTAAAGGTAATGGCATTGCATGTCGTCTAAAGTATGCCACAACAAGCAATACATGTGTAATGCGTGACTGAATTAAGCCGGATGACATCAACGAGCTCAACCGTGCGGGCCGTCAAGCTGAATCTGCTAAAACTAACTTGCCGCGCGAAAGCAGTTCCCTCGTGGAATCGCACAAGTTTGATTTAACGAGGGACGAATTCAAGCGATTTTGCAATCAATATCCAAACGCAGGTACGGGGTACGAGTTTGTGTGGTTTTTT